>Ga0209367_1004165_pt1 | contig 19911 bp, 10 predicted proteins | sample WorMetLIZISLAND2_FD_187412 | JGI IMG/M metagenome (GOLD analysis project Ga0209367, IMG submission 187412) | Marine gutless worms symbiont microbial communities from Max Planck institute for Marine Microbiology, Germany - Olavius geniculatus... ...
CTGATCACGATCGACCTGAACACGTCGTGCATAGATGACGCCGGCAAACCGTGACTGCGTAATACTCGTAGTGCGTACAGTAGCCTCGAACATGCTGTCAGTAGACCGCTGACATGGTCGGCTGCGGTCAATCGATCGTTAATAACGACTCCAAGCGCTGTCAAATTCTTAACTCGTTCGATGTTTTGCAACGGCGGCGGTAGGTTATGTGCAGCTGAACTACTTTGGTTGCCCTTCGCACAGAAAATCATCTCTTTGGTTTTGATTTGTTGATAATTTGATAATTTGTTGTCGCAGATTCAGGAACCCGCTCTTTCTACTTTTGTTCCAGCAACGTACCCAGCTAGTCCGGTTCGTACTCGTTTCTGCGCTCAATAAGGTTTTTGCTGCCGGATGTTTTATTTAGTATCTTTGACACATCACACTTTTTCACATCATTTCTTGTTCATGTAGTCAACAGTGTAAGCAGATTGCATGACCACTTATTGTGCTAGCAGTATCTAGGTGTGCTCCTTCAGCAATAATAGTTTACATTTTTTTTGGTTTGTGCTCTAAACGTACAACCGCAGTTTGTTAATGGCTGCAAACAGGTTTGACCGAAAATCTGACAGAAAAGAAGAAAAACGTTTTATCGCATGGTTCTTTAATCCTCAAAACTTGTCAAGAGCCAGTACAGTAACTCCGAGTAGGCTCATATTTCTCTACAAAAAAGAATAACTAATGATTGAGGAAGGAAAAAGAAAACACACAAATCATAAATGCATAAGCCGGACATAGGCCTATTCCAGCTCACACTCATAGTCTGCTAACACCATTAACTTTTAACTTAATTACTCGAATCTATACGTGTAAATGTAGCGTACGTGACTAGACGCGGCTGAGTGGCAGATATGTGTCTGTCTGTTTCAACAGGCGACTACTACGGAGCACACGAACAAAGACAATAGAACGACAAAACACTCTTCATTCCAGGTAGCACTTAGTGAGAAGCAGCGAGAAGAGTCCGTGGCGGCTTTACAGGATGACTCGACTTTAACTGCCGAGGTTACTACATGGTTGGATTTTTTCCCCGTTTTATACTGTTTATTTTAAACGCAATAAGGAAAGTTTGTATTGCATGCGTTGTGTACAAAGTAAGTAAGCAGGTAGAATGGCGCCAAATCCACATTGAACATAAAGCGACAGAAGCAACATGCGTTAAGAAAGTGTCTCAGACGAGAAAGTAGACTACATAGTGTCATCAAATAATTTCGAGCAAACACCTGTTAATGGCAGAATTTTTGTGCAATGAAAATTCTGCGTGTGACAAAATGTAGTATTCGTGACTTCGACTTTTAAGAGAAGACAGCTTCTGGCAGTCAATTTTTCATAGCGTTCAGATGCAAATAAGTTTACTGACAGGTTTTGTTTTTTTTCGACAAAATGTCTGTTAACGGCCATAGTTTGGATGCTATTTCTGTATTAAATATTTGTTGCAGAAAAGTCCAGAAAATGCCGAACAGCAGCAACTGCAGAATTCCGTCAAACCAGAGGCAGACAGGGCGGATAGGCCTACGGTGAGTTCGTGATTGAAAAACGCTGCATTTATAAGTACAGTCAGAATCAGTTTTTCAACTCCTTCTTGTGTGCGTTTATCACTTATACCTACTGCTGTTCTTAAACGCCGGTCTTATTAGCTTGTAGGCCCTATTACGGATCTTGCCTATCCGTCTCTCTTTGCCTGTCTTTTCCGTACGGGCTTTTGACTAGAAATGGCAATGTGTAGAAAAATCGATATTAGTGTAAACGTTCTCCAGGGAAGGAGTAACTGGTGCGCCAAAATTTCAGCTCAAATGGACAAAGGTAAGGCGGACGGCCGCATACTATGTTAACACTGGGCCGACGTATTTTTACGCGCGAGAACTAGTAGCATAGCGCGTATTAGCTACGGTAATTCTGTTTTCGTGTCTGTCTTGTGTCTGTCACGTCCCGGTACCGATCCAAGCCCAGATGAGATAGAGACTTCCGGTTTCCACTACATAATAGCCTAGGGTCTCTAGTATTTCGCGACAAAATTTCATACCGCTGTGTGACGGGGGTCACCTTCAACGAGGGGGAGAAAGAGGGGCACGCTTTTTGAAAAGACGTCATTTTACTGCTATTGGCTGGTCTAGCGTGAAAATGGTTGCAGATAGGCGCAGACATGCTGCCAATATCGTAACAAGCACTGGCGACGCTCTTCTTAGTGGTGTCAACATTGATGACGTTGAATAAGGGGTTTTAGCTAATTATTTTAGCGATTTGCGGGTTTGAAACACATTTCAAGAGTAAATTACGCTGAAATGGCTGGAGATAGACTAAGACAACCTACGTATGAAATTTTCAGCATTGAATGCAGATTTTAGCAGTCGAAGTTCAGATCTTCTACGTACAACAAGGCCTGCGCACGCGGGTGTCAATAAGGAGCACCCTCTAAATAGTGGTTATTTTCCCGCTATTAGCTTGTTTAGCGTGACAAGAAATCTGAGCTAATGGTCATGAAACGCGCCAGACCCTACAGCAGTTTCTGTTCGCAGGTAATCTTGGTCTATCTCCACTCATTTTGTCGCAATTCACTTTTTTGCAGCCGAAAATCGCAAAAAATCACTAAAAACTTTTATTTTAGGGTTTAAGGTCATCAATGATGATACTATTAAAAACATGCCATTGGTGCTTGTTATGATAAGCAACATGTCTGTGCCTATCTGCAACCGTTTTAACGATAGACAAGCCAACAGCGGATAAATAACCACTTTTTAGAGGGGTACCCCTCGTTGACACCCGCGTGCGCAGACCTTCTTAAATCTAAAGCGTCCGGACTTGGACTGCTAAAATCTACATTTAATGCTGAAAATTTCGTATGCAGGTTGTCGTGGTTTATCTCCAGCCGTTTCGACGCAATCTACTCTTGAAATGCGTGTCGCAGCCTAAAATCGCGAAAAATTCACTGCGAGTAAAACCTTTTATTTTGGGAGTTCAAGGTCATTTAAGGTCATCGATGTTGACATTCTTAAGAAGCTCGTCGCTAGTGCTTGTTATGATAAACAGCATGTTTGTGTCTATCCGCAACCATTTTCACGTTAGACGACCCAATACCGGTGAAATAACGTCTTTTTAGAGGGGGTGCCCCTCTTTCGCTCCCTCGTTTGTGAAGACACCTTGACCCAAGGGCATGAAATTCTGTTCCGAAATACTAAAGACTCTAGGCCATCATACGGTAAAAACATGAAGTCTCTATCTCACCTGGGCTTGAAACGGTACCGAGACGTGACACCAGGACGGACGGACAGACGGACAGAATTACCGTAGCTAATACGCGCCACTCGCGCCAGCCATATGCTAGCTTTGGCGCGTAAAAACGCTTGCAGATAGGCACACACGTCCTGCTTATCATAACAAGCACTGGTGACATGCTTTTTAGTGATATCAACATCGATGACCTTGAATGACCTTAACCCCCCTCCCAAAATAGTTTTTTTGTGATTTTTTGCGATTTTCGGCTGCTGTAGAGTGAATTGCGACGAATTCACATAGACCAAGGCAACCTGCGAACAGGAACTGCAATAAACTTTCGCGCGTCTCATGAGCATTAGCTCAGAGTTTCTTGTTACAGTTTGTGTAGTTTCGTCGCAGTAACATGTGATCGTACGTCGTGAAATTGTCTGCGTTTTAGAGTGAACGTGCGAAGGCGTTGCCACAGATATCAACCGTCAAGCCTTCAACAGTGAACAAGGTACAGCGGCGGTGTCGCTACTCTCTGGCAGCCATTGTAGTTATTGGAACATGAATTTACGCATTTATAACAACGTTTATTAATATTACATCGTAATTATACGTATAGCAGACGCTGTGATTGCACACAGCACGGTCTGTTTCGCGTTATTTTTTACATATCGTGGATTCTAGCGGTATTTTCCCGTTACTGAAAATAATAATAACACAAACATACATTTACGTCTTTGCTTGCTTGCAGTTGCAGTGCATATTTGGAGACAGACAGACTGGCTGCGCTTGTAATGTGGCCTATTTAAACGGCCACGTAAGTTAGGTGTAACAAGAATAATTACAAGTAATTTGAGCCAATGCTCACTAGACGCGCGAAAGCCTATAGCAGTTCATGTTTGCAAACTGTCAGTCTATCTTCAACCATTTCGTCGCAGCTCATTCTTGGAGTGTGCGCTGAGGCCAAAGATCGCAAAAATCAATAAAAAAAATTCTTATTTTGGAAGCTTAAGGTCTTTCAAAGTCATTCATGTTGATACGACTGAATAGCTCGTCACTAGCGATTGTTGTAATAAGCAGCATGCCCATGCCTAGGCCTATCTACAACCGTTTTCACGAAAGACTGGCCAAGTTCCAACAACGGTAAAATAACGACTTTTACGGGAGTACCGCTATTTGATGTTCTCGTGCGCAGGTTTCCTCGAACCCAGAAAACCAAGACTTAGACCGTCGAAATCTACGTTTAATGCAGAAAATTTTGTACGCAACTTGTCCATGTCTATCTCTATTGATTTCGGTGCAATTCGCTCTCGAAATGTGTCTGGCAGCACGAAACCGCCAAAAAAATCCATAGAAACTCCTATTTAGAAGTTCAAGGTCATCCAAGGTCATTGAATTCGGTGACAATCAAAAGCCAGTGTACGACTTCCTATTAGTAATTAATAGTAACCTAGGCCCTATCTCGCACCGTTACTGAGATACAGCGACTTATTGGCCAAAAATCGCAAATTTTGCTTACCCCCTCTCATTTATCGCCCTTGTTCGGGATGACCCCTTCGAATTTATGGAAAAGCTTTACGGTTCCTGAAACTAGAGTCTTCCAGGCAGCCGAAGGTGAAGATTTCGTGATCCTAGCTTGCACCGTTTTTGACTAATCTACCCGTAAGACAGACGGACAGACAGACAGACAAACAAACAAACAGGATTGCGATGGCTAAGACGCGCTGAAAACAGTAGCTGCTTTCGCGCGTAAAACGGCAACAACATAATTATATTTAGTTTAGGAAGTTTGTACATTATAGGGCCTACTTAGCTATCAACGAAGATATGATATAATGAATATTAGTGATCGTGTGCGCTGTAACAACAGGAGGAATTGAATCAACTGTCGAAGAAATTACAGCAACCAATAGCACAGGTTCCTACCGCATGTCACGTGATCGTTTCTTTTGCAATAATCCATTTGGCCTAAGTATTAATTTATAGAGCGTTCTGTTGTACAAGGTACAGCTGCAGCACTCATTAGGCAATATTAAATATCGGTGTGCTATTGGCCTAATGTACTACAACGCGTTTGAATTTACCAAAGTCATCATAGCCTACGCAATATTGTTGGCTTTTTATGAACATTTGAAGACTGCATTTCCGATGACAGTTCTTAATACGTTGCTAATATTGGGAGGAGGCCTAAGTTTTCTGAGTTTGTAGTAAAATGGAGCATGAGGACGTTGCACGATAGAATTATGAAAACATATCAAAATTTGCACTAGCTACGAGTAGAAAGGTGGCCTGTGGACTCGATTTGTATTTTGTTATACAGGAAGAAGACTTCAACGAAGCATCGAAGACCTTGTTTCAGCAAGTGATGGAAGTACTTAGAGAGTTCTGAATCAGTTTTTAACTTTTCATAATTTATGTTTAGCTTTTACTTTTTATAAGTTTTACAGCTTTTGTTGAATATTTTTGAAAAAAAATACTTGACATTTGCAGTATTAATGGTTTCGTGTTACAGCAGAACAAAGACTTAAGTCACTCATCAAAGACGTCACAGCAACCGACAATGACAGCGGTATATTCAATATTTTTTTTATTTTTGTTGCTTAAAATAAGTTTTATTTCTGTGCAGTTAAATTTTGTGTAAAGGCAGTTGCTTTAACTATATCCGAATGCACTGTATATGCGATCAAATGATTGCTGAAAAATGCAATATTTTAGTTGAAGTCTTAGAGGTAACAAAGTGTTGAACTTGATGCCACAGAGCCATAGTTAAAAGATTAGACATGCTCAAAACTGATAATAAGAACCAATAATCAATGTCTACACCATAGCCAGTAATTAATGTGTCGTGTGTTCGTTCAGAATGAAGAATTGCGTACTCGGTCGAAAAGGCATGCACGTCGGCAGATGGCTGAAAAGGTAAAATGTAAAGCGACTTAAGAAACCTACACACGTAGTTTTTACTATGTGGGTCTTATCACGCGCACAGCCTATTAGTAGATTTTCTGCTAAGTGTAGAGCCGCCAGGCTACCAGAAAAGGAATTTCGAAAATCAGTCAGCATTTGGCGAAGATAAGGTCACAGCATAGGAAACTCGCGATATGCTGCTGTGGTATTGTCTTGGCTTATTCGTTTGACTGGTGACATAATAGGCTAGCGCAGGAGACACAGACTAAATCAAATGGCATAATGTCTGTAGCGAGTGTATAGGCCTACTACCAGCAGTATAATTAGCAATTGAAATTTTTGTTTTTTTTGCAGTAGAACCTATTCTGAAATGACTGGCATACTAGATCGATTTTCATTTTTGATACAACAAAGTATCAGCAAATTGTTGTTTGATTGCCGAGAATGTGCTGTTACATCTTCAAAATGTCTGACCGTCGAATTGCAGGGTCGTGAACCAGCTTCAGATGCCAACAGAAATCCCAGTAAGTTACTGAATTCTTTCTAGCGCAAAAAAACGTTTGCTGCAATAAAAAAGATAAGCTTTGATTTTGTACAGCTACTGCCAATTAGCCCTAAACGTCAGTGTATAGCTGTACAGCAACGCTGTCTGAGTCCATATACGATATTTTAGTTTTCTCAGTCTTTTTCAAACATATGGCAGTTTTTCAAAATGCTAAATGTTTTAAAGATTGCATTACTGTGTATCTGGTTATTCCAAATGCTTTGTTGGACCGTCTCCTGTGGCCTTGACTCGCTACTAAATGTTTTTACTGAACGTCCCTTCAAAGTAACAAAGGTTGCTTTGAGTTTAGCAACATGGATTTTCGTTTTTTTGTGGCATTTTGCCCCAACATTGGTCTCTCTTGCGCAAACCAAACCTATTAGGAGTCCAAGTTAATTAAATTACCTAAAATCATTCGTTTTCTGAAAACTGTTTATGACTAAATTTGATTTTTGTATCGGTCTCTGTGATAGAATAAATATAAATCTCAACTTCTCGTTTGACAGTTGAATGGATGACATGTTGAACGTACAGAAGACGCCATTTATGAAAATGCTCACGTTAATTCATTAGTTGAAGGCGCTGCTGCTGCTGCTGAAGTGGAAAAACCAACACTGTACGTCGTTGTCTTGTCAACATCAAAGGCTTTAATTGATTTCTAGTAGGCCTATAACATGGGTTTATCGTACAGTAAAATTTGAAAGCTTTTGCATTAACCGATTTTAGTTTTTTTGGTGTTATTTTGTGCGTTGCAATTGAAAACTGCAAATGTGTGGTATCACTTATGTCTACAGAAACAGTGGTTGGTAGCTCTGTTTGCTTCTTTTTTTCTTTTTTTTATTTTGTTTTGTCGACTAAATAGGTCCACGTTCAGCGACGCCTATCTATCTGGGTTCTCTGTTTATTTTTTTTGTATTCCAGTTTGTTTTTTTAAACATTTCCTTTGGCATTAAGGGAGTTTTTCCATTAGATCTTCGCTTTGTGAGTACTGCAGTACTAGGCGTGCATTTGTAGCATCTGTCACGTCTTAGTAGGCGGCAGGTTGAACGCATGAACGCTCATTATCATGCTCGTCTGTCCGTCTGCCTGTCTGCGCTGAACCGGATCCTAACATGATATCGAAAATGCACAGAAAAACGAAAATTCCTCTGAACGTTTGCCAGTGCATGAGCAACCGCTGCGTTAATTTTCGTTTCAAAAGGTCACCGGACGGATTTCAAAAATTTTTTAAAAATGTGCGGTGACCCAATATATTGTAATCGCTTGTGGCGCTGGACAATGTATACGTAGACTTTTATAGTTGAAAGTGAAAAAAGTAAGTGCTGTATGTGCGTATTATGTAAACGGATGGCTGCTTATCATGTCGGCACTGCAGTGTCGATATCTTTGCTTGTTGTGACGTGTATCAGAATTTTGTGTACCTAGGCGCAGAAGCATTCGTCCAAGCAGTGCTCAGTACGCACATCGCGCTAAACACGTAGCCGATCGGTCAACTGATGAATTCCAATCCTCTAGGTAACTATGTTGCTATTACTTACAGCTAGGGCTGTATAATGATTATTTTTTGTTGTGCAACTTTTGAGAGAAAGACTGTCATTGTTTAAAATATAACCTGTGGGATAGGGTATTCTGATAGGCCTCATTTATTCTGCGCAGTGTAACTTTTACTGCATCCTATTCTTATAGGCCTACAGGCCTATAGGCCTACAGCGTGACTTCAGCATTTTACAGACATGATTTCATGTTCGCTTTTTTTCTGCAGTTATTTCTAGGTTTAAGTTTTAACGCAACGTAGTCCCTGTGTGGTTTTGTTGCTGTTACGTGTGACTATTTTATATAATTTATACAGGCCTATATATTTGGCTATATACACATAAAAGGTTTTTATAACCGTGTTGGCCATTCCGCCAGTATACATGTATTCTCATATTGTTCGTTATTCAAATGTCATGCATCTATTTGTGCTGGTTGATGAATTAAAATAAATAATTAAATTAATTTTTTTAACGTAACCTCAGCGCATAACAAACGTATATGCAGACAGTGTACAATATGTTGCAGAACGTTGGTTCCTAACGTCATCGTTGATGGCATGAATGATGATGACGACGACGACGAAGAAGGAGGAGAAACGAAAGCCGGTGCCGCTGGTGAACAGTTTGTCGCCGACACAGAACACGTCCTGCCCGCCAAAAAAGCGTCTGAGGACAGCTCTGATGCCAGTGATCACGGTCAGCATAATGACTGATGACAACTCAATAGGAAATCGCAAACTCCTAGCCCCAGTGATGTACGAGCTGCGCTAGCTCACAGTTAGTGTTACGCATAAGTCGTTTTAAACAATTCATTCGTCATCCCGTCAATGGTCAGGGCAAAATATTTGATTACGCCATTCTTCTTTCTTTCGTAGTTTTTTTGACTTTAGTCAGTCGTCTTGTTTTCAGTTGTTGCTTTTAAGACACTAACATTTCACAAGGTAATGTAGCGACATACTTGAGGTGTGGTCTTTGGTGGTAGTGTTATAACAATTTTTTCCCATTCTGACAGTGAAAACAAGAAGCCCAGCTGTCGCTAAGGTGGGGGCCGACGGTACTGGTTTTAAAATCATCCAAGGTCAGTCATTTATATGTCACTTGAAAGCCAGTATGCGACTTGCTATTAGTGATCAATAGCAACCTAGGCCGTATCTTGCTCCGTTTAGCCACAATACATCCGTGACAGACAGACAGACGACAGACGAACAGACGACAACCACGACAAAGGGTCGACCTTTAAGCTTACAGCTTAACGGTCGGCGCAAAATTTTAAAATTATTCGATGAAGTTAAGACGTATAAAATTCTGCCATTTTTGGGCCACCCTGTACTTTATCTAGTGACACATACCGAACTATATGTGCATAACTAGGCAAACGTAAACTGAGTCTGTGAATTAAACACTTAAAGCGACTCATGTCCGTATTTTTGTTAAAGTCGTAAGTTTATACAAACTTGTTGCTGGACAGGTGGCCTGGTAAGAAGACTCACAGAAGTAAGAAAAAATCTGGAGGAAAGTTCTGCAGTGAGACATCATACTGAGATTGTATGTTACCGCTGTTTATCGCCAACGACGCAAAGCACTTAATATCTAAACGTTGTAGGCCTATATTATTCAGTTTCAATCAACCAAATCGATCGTCTTCATCTTTGTTGATCAGCAGTCTCGGTCGTCAGACACATCATCTTAATAGGCCCACATTCCTCTTTCGCCGTTCATACCTGTACGTGCATATTGGAATCCGTCACTTTAGCCTGCTGGGTTGGTCCTAGACATGATGTCACGCCTCAATGCCGCACCATATTGAAGCCACGTCAAATACGTCCATGACGACAACGATGACTGAGTCTGCTCTATTTTAATTGTACTTCTTTTATACAGAACAAGATTTTCAGAACAAGATGAGTTTACTTATTCTCACGTCTGTATAATTGTAACTTAGCAGGCGTTGACTTACTGCTAGGATCGTTCGGAAGCTGGTGGCGACACCACAGGGCGCAGAAGAGAGCACGAAATCGTGCAGAAAGACGTAGCGCGACTGCGTTCTGCCGTCCAGGCGCTGACCAGCAACGTACTGCCAGTCATCCGCGTGCTGGACTTCATTCCAGAGGACATCGACGCCATGTGCAAGGAACTAGAGATGTGGCGCAGGGAAACGCAGCTCAACGCTGATACACTGGAGACCGAAGAAAGGTCCGTCATCAGTTCCTGTACCTATCGTCTATCACCGTCACTTAGACTGATTCCCATTCTTTTCTGAAAGCGTGCTATGCCGACTGTACTGATCCAAAGCTACCTTGAGTCCAACCTAAGAAACTCTAGTTAAATTCTCAAAACAGTCATATTTGAGCTCGAGTTGAACCGTTTTCACATTGGTCAGTGCTAGCGGTAGATCGGCGATCTTGCACTAGAGAGCAGAAAATTATTAGCGTTAGATCGCCATTTACCTAATTACATTTATCTCGTTGTTAATGTAAGAATGCAGCTACATTTCTTCTTCACTGCATTGCTAAGACTGTGGTTAGAACTGAAATGTTATCAATTACCAAGCTTTAAATAAAATTCATTCAAAAGCACTATAGTTCTAAGTCCGTGTTATAAAAAACAGTTTTGGCTCGAGATGGACTCTGATATAATACTGAATAAGCCTGATTTAAATACGTGACAGTGTCGTGGCATGGTTTGTAAGCCTTCTACGTCTTCCAGGCATATAAATTCTACCACCCGATCTACCTAGCAGTTTTCCAATGCTAACAGTAAGATCGCCGATCTACCGCTAGAATTATTGTTTCACATTACCCTAGTTCAGTCTGCATACTAAAGGTCAGGTTTAAGATGATTACAAATGCAAATCTAGCTACGGTAATGTGAAGTCAGCAAAACAAGATGGACCAAGAACAAGAACAAACCCAAGAACAGAATCAGAAAGATGTACAAATAACGGTGCGGGTGTTTTAGCGGCTAGCAACGGCGTCGTGGCAGGAGAGGGCAAATGTCCGGCCTAAATTTTTGGCTGTGCGAAAATCTTCGAGAATTTTTCGTCCAAAAATGCAAAATTTGGGGCTGAAAAACCCAATTTTTCGGGTAATTTTAGGGGCAAAATTGGAATTTTGAGCAACAGTAATTTCCTGTCAGACATTTGTAACTGTCTCAGTCTGTCTGGGCGATTTACGGTGAGGAGGTAAAGCATCTCGGTATCTAACCAGTTACCTAGGTCGACTCAGCCTTCTACGCTTCGTGGAACAGAAAAAGAGTGTCAACTTTCAGACTTAAGTACTAATAAATGGTAATAATGACGTGACTCTACAGCTGCCCATAGGCAAATCTTTGCATCGAGACAATTGGCGCCATGCACTCTGACTTCGCTACTGCTAAGTTTACTTGCTGAGCAGGTAATTAAGATTCACTGTGATCACCACTCACCACCATATTAACTGTGTTTTGTACGGTTTGTGTGAGTGCAGTCTGACAGACAGTCTCAACGAGCCACTCAAGGCGGAACTTGCGGACATCGAGCGAGAGATTTCAGACCAGATTGAACTCAATGCTGCAATCAAAGCCAGCCTGCTGGCAAACGAAGAAAAGATTCAGAAAATGATCAGAGTAGCTCGTCACTAGAAAATGTTTACATTCATGAACAGAAGTTTGATATATGCACGTTTTGCAGATACTTCCAATAATGTTCAACTGTACTAATGAGGCTACCGACAGTAACGGACAAATCACAAAAGCATGTTGAATTGCTGCTTAAATTATTTTATCTTTTTGTAAACACAGCAGAACTAAATTTCAAATAATCTGCTCAACACAAATTACATCAGAGCACGTTGTACGCAACATATTACATGATGCATATACTGTAACTAAAATGTAACAATGTGTCCATCTGCCATATACCCTATCTTCAACTGCAAAATGCTCTTGGAGATGATGTAAATACTAACTCCAGCCTAATTACCTCCGCCAAGGAGGTTATGTTTTTGCCGGTTTTTGTCTGTCTGGCTGTCTGTGTGTTAGCAAGATAACTCAAAAAGTTATGGGCGGATCTTTCTGAAATTTTGAGGGCATGTCGGGAATGGCAAAACTACCAGTGATCCAATTTTGGGGGTGATCCGGAAGGAATCCTGGATTCTGGATCACTCTGAAATTTTTGTTACCATTGCTTTCAATGGGGCATAAGGGAAACTGCTGCAAAACCGAAGATGGTGCTGCCACCTAGTGAACAACATTGCCTGGCGGAGGTGTCCAGGCTCTGACTGCTTTCTAGCTTTTCAGTGCAACACCATTATTCTTATTTTGTAATAAAACAAGTACTTTGATTGCATTTCTAAACTGACACAATACCGTGCAGGCATAAGTGCAGTTACTACAGCGACAGGCACAAAAACGGAAGCAAATTCAACAGCAGGCATTATCTGTGCAGTGTAGCAGTTGTGACAAAGTGCAAATGCAATGCACCGACCAGTGTAACAGCAGTCTGTGTGTGAAACGTATACTGCAAGAAATACTGATCTTAGCAACAAACTGATACAGTAATAATCATCATCATGAAGTGATAGCAGTAACATAATTAATATAACAAACAATTATTACATGGTGAAACCGGTGAGGAAAAGAGAGACATCACACCATAGCATAAAATGGCTTAAAATCCTCATAAAAGTTACTGTACACGTCAAATCACCGGTACATACGGAGCACTGTGCACTTTTTCAGCTACAAAGATTAGTATACCTATAAATGACTCAGACACTCTGCGACCAGTATGACAGATGCAGTGAATGAATGATCTACAGATCAGACTGTCAACGATTCGCGGGACCATCATTTACAAATATCCGCTGACGATCACAATACTAATACTCGATAATGCACTATGCCAGCAAAGACAGTAGCGAATTTGCATATGCCATTGGTTTCACATTTGGATGCGGCTGCAAACACACAAAGACATACACCACCAGATATAGCTGTGCTGAGATCAAAAATGCTAGGCTAGATGAGGCAAATGTTCACTGTTCATCGTAACATATGATAATGAACATCATCATCACTGCATGGGTGATAGGAGTGCACACAACAACAAAGGCTTTCTCAATTTGGAAGCTTTATACGCAATTCACATCCGCCAACGTGACTCAACTGCCAAGCTGAGTCATGCCGCAAGTGTGAATAATTGAACTGATGCCAAATGCCAATGGATTTCAGTCAAAAACTCTCTGAAAACTGAATAAGTTCTGAATTATCCAGCTGAGTCGCACTGACAGTGTAAACAGAATGATGGCGTCATAGCTGGAAAGTGAGTCAATGTCGTGAGTACGACTTTTCAGACTCGCTGATTTGTGTTGCGTCTCGATGCAATTCACGCCTGCAACGTGACTCAACATGTCAGCTGAGTCTCATTGACGTGACTCCGATGCGACTCAGCTGTTGTGTTGAGCCATGTTGCAGGCGTGAATTGCATCGAAGTCAGAGATGTGCGGATCCTGAAATTTTTGAGTCTGCATCAGTCCACAGATTTTGACCAAGGATCCGCTGTCAGTCCGCGTCCGCAACAAGAGCGAAATATCTGATCCGCGTCCATCCGCGTCTGCACTGAATAGGCCTGCCTCTAGTCATTAATACGTAAGGTAGGCCACTACACGCTTAGGCCTATAGCAGACTACAATTTACCAGTACCAGTGCTACCGTGCTATGTCTCAACACACACTTCTATCTGTTTTTAACTTTTATTAGAAAAAATGCACTCGTTACAAAACAGGATCTGTGTCAGTCTGCATCTGCAAATTTTGTCACAGAACAAGATCCGCATCCGTCCACGTCCGCAGAAAATCCTGCGGATCTGGATCTGCGGACTGATGCATCCGCAGTCCGCACATCTGATCGAGATATGACACAACTCAACGAGTCTGAACAGTCATACTCATGACATAGACCACTTTCCAACTACGATGCCATCGTTCTGTTTTAACATTAACACTAGCCTAACCACTAAACAGTTAAAATTGAAACCTGGGTCACTATAGTTTTCGCACATGGTCATTGGTCACACTGGATAAATTCGAAACTTATCCAAAATCCACTTAACAAACTTTTGTCTGCATAGGCAGTGTGAATAATAAGCCATGTCATGATTAAGGACAGTAGAAAACCATAGCAAAAAATAGCAAAAAACACCGCAAACTTTTGTGAAAATGGCAAAAATCATGGCAAAATCACGGCACCAAATTACAAGCCCAAAAGCCATTAAAAACTATACAACTCAACATCTAGCATTGACGACCATCATTATATGAAGTGCAAAGTTTTCATTTGTAAAATTTTGTTGCTGCGGAGCATTAAAATACAAATTTCTATGACAACATCACAGTCACATATTGAGCCAGTAAGTAAGAAAGCATACAGACTTTGGTGACAGTAGCAAAAGTAATTATTTCTGTGTAAAAATCACACCATTTATGTTGATTAAAATCGAAAAATTATTGAACAAAATGTAAAAAAGATAAAATTACGGCATTTTGGCTAAAAACATGGCACTTTGGCAAAATCATGGCATTTGACAAAAAACACGGCTTCCGTGATTTTCTATTGTCCCTAGTCATGATGCATCCAAGTGAGCTTCCAAATGTTGCAACATGCCATAAAAAGGCTGTCACAAAATGTTCAACATTTTCTGGCCTGATGGAGCCTCCTTTTTGTTTGGCAAAAACATGCTAAACATGCCAAAATCCACCAATGAAGAAGGGAACAGTTCCATGATGTACACAGGAGAATTCAGCTGAAACCACTATGCTACATTGACCACATAGCTACAGTAAAAGTAGCAGTAGTAGATACCAAAAGCAAGATTTAAGGTCATAAAAATGGAAAATGCAATAGAGGTAGACTCGAGAATATGGTGTACAATAAGACTGCAACTAACTCAGCACGATGCCAGAAGCCGGAAGAGTCACCCAAGACAGACAGAAATGGAGGAGATCCATAAGAGATATCTGTAAAATCGCTATTCACTTTGATAATTTTCACTGTAAAATTCCACGACAGCAACGTTTTATAATAACGTTTCAGCACAATACGAATCATGCAAATGTAATGTGTCTGATGTATAATGGCACTACTTACAACGGCTTCGTACGCAGTGAAGTTCGGCTTCAAATCTCCACCCTGCATTGTGACGAAGGCACCCTTGTTGCCCATTGTATCACTGGACAAAATACATATAGCCCCATTTTAATACTCATTTTTGTGCACCAGGAATGACACCAAGTCAAAAGTGTACACATATACACCGTGTTTCAAAAAAGCAGGACTGGAACACCAAACTCATATCGATTACTTGGTCAGTTCTGAATGGATTTGCAAAATTCTTTCACTGGCACACACTGCACAGAATTAAGGAACATAACAATCATTATAGATCCCACCACACACAAAACATGTCACTACATTACCCTTCGCAAAACAGATCAAGAAAGCAATATCCAAATTTTTCTATTCAACTTTATGCAGCATCCAATAACAGAGAGAGAACACTGAGACTTACCAGTAGTTTGGTGCAGAGAATACAGTTATGCATTTGCCATTGTGTGCAACCTCGTAGCCCTCTTGCTTCACTTCGTGACTCCGAATTATGTAGTCCAGATTGTTCAGCCGCAGGAATCGATTTGTTACATCGGGACCAAACTGGATGCCGACGCCTCGTTTGCTGGGAGACCGGCCGATCTGTGGCTGAGGGTCCGACCATAGCAACTCGCACATCAAACCTACATGCACAGAGACAGAGAAATATGTAATCTCTTTACTAGAGTGGGAGGGGAGGGGCGTAGTCTGATCTCTATAGTTTAATATGTAATCTGGCGTCACACACAAAGGATATCTTAGACAGAGCTGAAATAGAAATGATGAGGTGCTAAGAACAGTTGAAGCAAGATACATCAAGGAACAGCTAAAAAAGGTGGTTAGGGCTGTGCTGCATCATGACTCTCTAGGGAGAACAGTATTAGAAAGACTTCTGCCAGGAAAAACGGAGGGAAACCAAAGGAAATGTGAAGACAGATGAAGGGAACACTCATTATCCATAGCTCAAGGAAATGGTACAGGAAACAGCCAGATAAAGTAGATGAAAAAGAAAACCTGCCCTTATGGGCCCAAACAACAGAAGAAGATAGTTTAGAACTCTAAATGTAGCTGTCACAGCACATATTTTACATATTTTGCCCAAGACAACCATTTTACAGCCACTTGACACCTCCTACTACAATTACAACCAAGCCAAACTGGAAACAACTGTTGACATCAGATGAAGCGTGAAAAAAGGCTTCTTTGCTGTATTATATACGTTTTGCAGATCAGACAGATCAACACCTGAATCTGGTGGCTGTCTATTTCTGTCAACTTTCCGAAGGTCATCAAGTCGCACGTCATCTTCTGAGAACAGGCCTCCATGCATCACCTGAAAAAAATAACAATAATTAACATGCAATGTGCAAGAAATTCAATACAACAAGTAAGCAGAGCTTAACATCCTGCAGCCAGAAAATGACCTCATCTACTGCAAAAATCTAAATACAACAATACTGAACATGCATAATCAACATTCACCATCTAAGTTTATGTCTAAATCATGAGGAAAATCTTACAGATAACAAAAAAATACTTCTTAAAAAGTATTCAGACAAAAGAGAGAAAGATTGAATACAAAGTCATTATTGTTTATCACGAATAATGAGCAGGAAAGACTGTCAGCACATACAAGAATTTTATTATTTATGCAGTGGCAGAGTGGCAGCTGGTTGTAGACCTCGGTGAACAATTCAGTCATCTGAGCTGAATATCTGAGCATGTCACTGAAGGATCACTTAACAAGTCACAACACGTCGGCCTACATCTCATACATAGCCCGCTACAGAGTGAAATCTTAGCACCTCATCTACTCCACCTGCAGCGAGATTATGTGACAACACACGACAACATTCAAATGAAGCACTTATAATGTTGTGTATGTAGACAGATTATGTGTCACATCGTGGACAGTCTACCCATAAGTATCGACTTATAAAAATTATAGCGAGGCGAGCTTCTTTTCCGCCAACCTCTTTTCCTCTAACCCATCCCTTTCCATCTTCTTCCACCCTGCCCCTCGCTTTTTCTTCCCCCTATCTTCCCTCTACCTAGAGGGTTTATGGTAAGCTCCTCTAGTGCAATGTATTTTTTATACTTTATGCAAGGTGAGGACAAACAATCCATGGGGCAGTGCCTAGATGGAACTTCAATGATGGAGCAATCTTCTGCATCATACCCATGTAATCACTGCCTGTGGATCTACTAAGCCAGGCCCACAAGCTGGTGTTGGCAAAATACGCACAAAAATAATTACAAACTTGTCACATGTAAACCGGATGTGGAATAAAAGGATACTTTGACTTGACTTCACCCTCGAAGCCATACATCTGATTCATTGTTTCACTCTCATGATTTCCTGCAACAACACATAAAAACCACTAACATCACGACAGCATTTTGGCTTACAGCTTATGTACTAAGTTTCTCCATCCATGCATGCATTTGTCCATCTCTGTTACTATGCATTAAAGGACTTCCGCCACACTTTTCAGTGATGTATTGTGGGGCAAAGACAAAGACCAACTAACTAGTTTTTGACGTAAAAATGTCAAGATCACAGCATGACCAAATAAGCTGAAATGCGGTCAGCAACATTTACTGCTTGATGCTGTGTGCATACTGTAGATCCAAAGTATGCCTAGTTATCACCGCCAAGTGTGAACAGAGTGAACATTGGAGGAGATTATGAGATTGGTCGTTCTGTCCATCGTTGTGTGTGTCCATCGTTGTGTCCGTGTGTGTGTCTGTATACATGTCTTTGAGGCACCATATCTCCATAACGGTGCCAGATAGATGCATGGTCACAATATAGTAGTAGCAGTAGTAGTTTTAATGTTTAAATTACTTCACTTGGCAGAGATACGCACTCTTACGAGTGCCGTCTAGTTGTTTAATAGGCAATCTTTTCAGAATTAATCTATATAAGACCAGGCCAACAGCAGAAAATCTTTCGGGATTGTTCCAACTGTTTTTTACATGCTGGATTCTCTTCTGTTTGTCCAGCTGCTAACAGTGTTGGAGCAAAGAAGAAAACTACAAAGCAACACGAATATGTTCAACAATCCACTACAACCACAAAGCAAACATTAATCATGTCAGCAAATTAACCAGCAGTCTAGTAGAGAACAACTACTAATGACTACTACTAACCAATACTATTACTTTCAGTTCTGCTTAACCAGCCAACTTCTTGTTATTCAAGGTTCAAGACCCAACGGAGAGTGTTTGGGACTATGTAGCAGGACTACACAGGCCTAATGGCCTTCTCATCACCAAACCAACGGTGTCAAAGCACCAAAAGAAGCTTCAACGACCTAGATGAATGTTGGACTAACCTCGTGACATGAAGAAATGACTAGGATAAAGCAGCTTGTAGCTCAGCAGTGTGAATATACACTCAACAGAAAATGAGCCACGATCAACAAAATCACCATTGAAAAGCTGGCCCTCTGTCAAGGATATACAACTTCAAATATATGACAGTGTAACTTCACATACTAGATAAGGATAATCAGTTTCAAGCAGAACATAACTGTACTTTTCATATCACACATGCATGCATATAGAAAACTGAATCAAGCTGATTAAGTTGTATATCAAGCATAGAAAAACAAGCACAAAGCACTAGTCAATACTTGACAACTGTAAAAAGTGAATCTTCAGGAAAACCAACAGAGAAATGACTAGTTTCTTTTCAGCACATCAGCTGCCACAACAACATTAATAGTAACTGGTGTAATAAATACAACCAATATGTGAAATCAACAGAAACAACAATATGAAAGTTTCATTTCACAGTTTGTATGTGCAAAATGAAATAGTTTAAAAAATCAATAATGCAGCTAATAATAGTTTAGTTAGTTAGACTAATCCAGTTGGTCTAATCACCCATACAACATTTACACAGAGCAATGAAAATCAGATTTGCAAGGATACGTAAGGGTTATCCTCCGATGGAACACCGTTCAAAGAGAAGATATTCATAAGATCATAGAACTGTCCGTGTACATCACCGCACACTGTGAACTTTCTGCCCTGTCAAGCAGCACACTGCCACGGTTCAGTCATGCAAATATAAGAGTTTTCTCAACGTAAACAAATAGACGTAAGTGAACAGATTTTTACAAGTCTTTCCAAGCAATCATTTGCACTGGCATTGACAACAAAAATCAGCAGCAAAAATAAAACTTCTGGTAACACAGTAATATCGGACAACCAATTCACATGCAGAATCATCCACATACAATAGATGTAACTAGCAATACAAAACCAAAAACCTAATTTCAGAGATTTTATGACAGCAACCAAAGAAGCAGATTGGGCCTTTTCTGCTGAGGAACTGCACAGGGCACGAACGAATATCGTAAAAACTCACTACAATACCGATGATGATTATGGCACAACAACATGACCAGACTCATCATCATCATCATCGACAAGCGTGGGCTCAATGCCCGTTGGTGTCTGACGCCATTGTTACTATCGCTGCCCACCGCTGCCTATCTAGGGCAGCGTGGCTTAACTCCTGCAGGGTTGCCCCACACCACTGCTCAATGTCATCTGACC
>Ga0209367_1004167_pt1 | contig 19907 bp, 9 predicted proteins | sample WorMetLIZISLAND2_FD_187412 | JGI IMG/M metagenome (GOLD analysis project Ga0209367, IMG submission 187412) | Marine gutless worms symbiont microbial communities from Max Planck institute for Marine Microbiology, Germany - Olavius geniculatus... ...
CTGTCACCCGACAGAGGTGAACGCGCCCCGCCTTAACTCCAGCCAGATAGGCCGGTACTCGATTTACCTACCCCGGAGGGATGGAAGGCTGAGTTGACCTAGGCGGTTGGTTACATCCCGAGATGGTTTGCCTGCCTACAGGCAGTCACCCATCGCAGTATTAACCGGGCCCGGCGTACAGTAACTTCGCTGATTGGATCAGACGCGTTACCACTACACCACGCCTACCGCACGCGGACAAAGCTTAATAGCATCTGAGCGCTTCGAGTTCCCAGACCATCGTTCTTCACTGGCAAATAAGCTTGTGTCCACTGGTCGTTGTTGAGGTCCACCTTGAGAATAGCTGATAAGTCTGTTCTCAAAATGCCGTTGAACTGCGCTAACAAAGGTTTTTCGCCACAGTCTAAAACCTTGAGCGTGTATGGAAACATTGGCTTTGACAGACTGTTCTTCAGCAGCACCAGTGCATCGTGGAAATGTAGTAGAGACAGACGATCAGCAGCTTTTTTGCTCGGTATCTTGTGACTGTTTGCTGCATTCTGTGCCATGCTTTTAAGAAACTGAGACCCGATAAGTGTCATCACTCATCTCGGCCTTTGACAAAGCTGTTGAGAACAGACGAGGTAGGTATCTGTGTGAAATTTTTTATTACTACCTTACACTTGGCCGTATTCGTGTGAAAATCTGTGTTCGATGCTGCAATCATGATGGTAATAACATCCTGCTCGACTGACCATAGGCTTCCTGATAAAGTGACGTCATCCACGAACCCGATCTTGACTGATGACTGCCGATCACACAACCAAGGGTGTACGGCGTCACAAAACAGCAATGAGCCTCGACTGGGTCGCCTTGTTGGGCTTCTTTTTTGAGAGAACTTTCCAATCACCGAAGGCCAAAATCGGCTCACAGGAATATGCAGAATATACAAGGCAGTTGTAGATCTCTGGTGTTCTGGCGGCAATAGCTTGAAGTATCAGGTCACGTCTGATGCAGTTGAATGCATAAGCTTAATGGAGAAGTCCAAAAATCCAGTTTGATAATCATGTGATCAGCTGGTAGGGTGCTCACCATAGATGTCAAAAACATTGATTTGCAAATAAAAAAACATACAAAAACATGTTTTATCACTTTTCTAAAAACATCATTAAAACGTGCATAAAAACATTAAAGTGCAGTTGTTTAAAATCGCTACTTTTTCGCCATTATACACGCAAAGCATAACTAACTCAAATAATTAAAAACAAAAACCTAGCATTTGTAAAGACTAAAAACCGAAATGTTCTGAATGTACAAATTAAAAAGAGCTGAATGCAATTTGCCTATAAAAATAAATTAAATTTGTAATTTTTTACGTTTATGTTTTAACAAGAACAAAAAACACGACATTAAAAAGCACAAAACATTAAAAAATATATTAAAAAAACAAACAAAAAACATTAACAAATAAAAAAACATTAAAAAACATGTTTTAAAAAAATTTATAAAAAACAAAAATGTTTTTACTTCCATGGCGCTCACTAGCGGGCGTACCGCATGGACAGCTGCTCTGGCAATCACACGTAGCTGCTGTGGTTGCTGGTCCAGTGTGCCGAAACGCTCTACGAGACTATCTGAAATAATTAAACACTTTTTTCGATTTCTTCAGGCAGCAGGTTAACGTTTTCATTTTGCAGACATTGACAATTATTAACATTACTGTAGCACATTAAAAACTTTTATAGATGCACTTTAGAAATATAATTTTGGAGTTTGAGTTGATTTGAACTGGTGTGCAGAAACGACGAAGATCGTGATAGCTGTCAGTGTGGTCGTTTGCGTGATTGTAATCGTCATCGTCATCGGCGTCATAGTCGTTGTATGCACCTGCGTCAGGTGATGAACTTACTATCGGTTAATTGCTAAATAGTATTATAGTTCCTTACGGGAAACTCATCAACAAAGCTATGGAACTTTCCCTGCCATACGGGAATACACAGTGTTACTTGCCCATGGCACAGGTGAACGCTCTTCCCATAACTACAGCCGAACAGGCCGATACTCGGTTTACCTACCCCGTAAGGATAGAAAACTGAATTAACTTTGCTGTTGGATATATCGAAATATTTTATCTGTTTACAAAGCCACCCATACAAGTATTCCTACTAACCACTTGATACAAGTTAATGGCGAATCGACCGGAAGTCGAGCCAACGTTCTCGCGATTGCCGTTCCAACTTCCTAACCAACTATCAAGCCACCTCCACTATCAAATTGTAGCCAAAGTTGCTCTTCCCCTATTCGCTCGTTCGTTTTCCAACTTATTCCATTGATCCGGAAATAATTTCAGCTTCCCGGCGATGCAATTCGCGTCTAAATCGGTCCCGTAGTTACGGAGATACCCCTAATAGGTACCTCATTTGTACACCCCTACGTAATGGGTCATACCCTTTCACCCCTAATTTCTAAGGCAGACGAGCTCTGTAGAATAGAATCGTCCGCATATATAAGCGAGCGAAAACCGCTCAGTCCTTCACCGGTCCGGTCGCTGATCATCATAGTTATGTAAAGCGACGTTAACCTAAAAAACAACCAATCGGTCCTTCACTCTGCTCACGGGGTCCGAAGAGTACGGACGTCGTGCAAGAGTCACTTAAACCTTACGGATAACTAACAGCAGGCATCGGTGCAAGCACCACTTCGGCGATAGTATAACGGTACCGGGTACGGGTGAACACTCCGGTGTTCCAAGCTACTAGTCGTTCCGACGCTATTGCTAAATAAGCTACGGCTACGGTGGAGACATCAGTCGGTTCACTGGCTGGGAGGTACTTACCGGGAGTTGTTCCGGGATATAACCCGGTTCGGGATAATAGGAGACGCCTATGGGCTCAGGTTAAGCCGGATGGTCCGTCTCACCCCTAAATCGACCACTGGATAATCGGAAGATGGGAACCAGCAATAGCAAGTCTATTCGAAGCAGACGGCTATTAAGAAGCGGTTATCGGGGAATAAACAGTCTTCCGGCAGCAGGGAGTCATCCAATAGTAGCGGGTCTACCGGCAGCGACTTGTCAACAGACCTTCCGGCCAGTGACCATACCAATGCAGCGCGTAAAGGATATTGGACACCTTTGCCTGATCCAGAACCTCTAGCCTCACAACCCTCGATCGCTCAGTTCGGAGCACGCCATACAGGCGTCGAACCGGCGAACCTAATTGAGATAGAGAACCCATACTTGGAAATTCAACCGGATAGTGCAGCCGGAGAAATACAGTTCCGGTCCAGTACGGGTAAAGTCAGTCAATGTCATTCGTCCGTAGCAGACCACTCACCGGCGAGTCGGGCAGAAGAGAAAACCGTGGTGGGTTACAAAATACAAAATTTACTACCGGTAACTAAAGTCTACGATCACTTTTTACCATGACTATGATCAGGTGCACACACAGTTTGGTCAGAGCTCGAAATTGTAAATATTATGTTTAGCGTGTCCGACTTGCGACTGCGAGATTGGTTCGACTCGAGACGGTTTCACTATCAAATAAGTTGTTCACACATACATCGCCGCGAAACTTTGACGCGTAATTAAATATTGGTGTAAATTTTTTAAAAACTAGTTCCTATATTTGGAAACCCTAAAATTCGGCCCTTACGTTTAGTTAGACTATACCGGGTAACTTATAGTTACTGTTTACTCTATCGGTGACGATTGTATAGACGCAAGCTGCAGACGTCATCACCGTCTGAGAGTGATAGAGCTACGAACGAGCGTCAAGGGCATCATCGTAATCAGTCAGTGTTCAGCATCATGAGTCCTGTCTACCAGTGTCCTCCCTATGAAGAGATACCATCCCTCTACACGGAACCAGATGAGACAAGCGTCAAGAACATCTACACGGGCAGTGGCAGTGTACTGTCTTTTATGTCCACTGAGTAATAAATAAACAATATCAGTGTCACTGTATTGAATGGGTTTTGACGACGTGCATCAGCGGTGTCGTGGGCTAAAAAAGTAGGCGGCGCAGGCGGACACTGCACGTTTCCGACCGAGGAGATTAGACGTGACTAAACTTTTAATTTTGCTTCTAAATTTCTCCCGAGGTGCGGTTTTCAAGGGCACATTTTGCGTTTTTGGACGAAAATATTTCGATGAGGAAAACATTTTTCAAAAATTTTTTCCCGCGGCCCAAAATTAGGGGGTGGCAATTGCCTTTTTTCTTTCCTATCCCCTGCCATGTCGCCACTGACGTGCACAGGTAGGCCTTTTGACGTATTAATACTTTGCTCAGACAATCCACACACATTAGATAGTGGCCCAATCTGCCTTTAATGTCATTCGCTGACGGCTATTGGCGGCGGGTATCATACGGTCAACTATCGAAATCCAGTGAGCAACCCTTATTGCGTGCATTGTGATCTTATTTGTACTTTGTCGATACTTGATGATGATCAGCGTTCAATCAAGAAATATTGCATTATACAGTTGTGTACAGCGGTTTCAACGTGTTACTTGTAACTTACGATGTTCGTGATGTAGCCTACTTGACTTGACGTAATGTGACGTGTGCGTTTGTCTTACCTGGTCCACGCAACTGCCTGAACCAAACAAATCATAATGTTATTATGTACGCATAAAACAGTGTATATAAATGCACATTGGCCGGAAAAATACAAAAATGTTAAAACATGTTATTAAAGTTGTTACAAATTTTGCGCTTTATGCCATATTTTGTTTCATGTTTTGGTTTCTCTTGTAGCGCAGTTCCTAAAATAATCCCATTTGCAAATACTTTAAATTTTGAAGTTAAATGGGGTTAATGTAAAATTGTAAATTTCTGGGACAGGAAATAATTAATTGAGCCTATAATTTGGGCTGATGTAAAATCAGACGTAAGAATTAAACATCGTGTCAATATCTCAACTGTGTGCAAAAATTGCGCACGTTTTTCTCTCTCGTTGTAGGCCATAAGTATTAGCCTCGTTTCTGTTATTGTCTGTCCAATGCAATGCAATAGCATTGGACAGAGTATAAAATCATCCGCGTGTCCTTGCGTCCGTGCGTCCAACTTTCTTAAGCTATCTTTCTTCCACCTTCCATTTCCCTTTTCCCTTACCATTTCACAAGGTAAGGTAGTGACACACTAAGGGTGTGGTGGGATTTATGGTGAAAGTTTTATTGCAAATTGTCTCCTGATTAAAAATCGGTTAATATTTGGTGAAGTTATGACGTATACAAAAAGTGGTGCCATTTTTTGGCCCACCCTGTAAACGTCACTAAATTGCAAAAAATAACAGATCGTAGAATAAATGTAGCCAATGATCTACTTTACTTCCAGATTTGTAATCAATATGTGAGACCTAAACGTTGTATGTTGCGTCACAGTGCCTGACCAAAACGGAACCTGCGTGAATAAGTTGCGACAAATGGAAACGTCGAAAAAATGCTTTTACAGCATCGATTTCGAGGATAGAACTAAAAACCTAGATTCAGTCTTGCTAGTTAGCAAGCAAAACACAAGAAGCAGGTAATGTTTGTTAACGCATGCATGAATAAAGTAAAACTTAATAAAGATCAACATGTTTTGAAAGCCTCGTTTGCTAAAATTTTAAACGCAATGCCTGGGTTCATACCTATGACGTTTCATGATTTTTCTTGCTTTTTATTTGGTGATTTTGTCGCACAGAGTTTATGATTTTGGTTTCTGTAATTAGTGATATTGGTCGTTTCCGTGCCAGAACATCGTCTAATGCGCGGCCGTCATCTGCATAAATAAAGCACAACTAATACATTAAGTGCATGCATTTTAAAAAGTTTGTTTTGTTCATATTGCATATGCACTGCACAGTTTTTATTTTTAAGTTTGTGTTCGCATGTTTTTCTAGTTTTTTTAAAGTTTTATCATATGTGTCGTTGCGGCGCTGCTTTCTCAAGTCTGAATGTCGTTTGTCTTGTACTGTCGCTACCGCAAAACTTCTAATACAGGCCCGCTTTAAAGTTAGCAGGTACCGCATTACCAGATACGACGTGGTTGGCGACGCTAGTGTTTTTTTGGTATTAAATCAGCGGTTTACACTGTAGACAGCGCAAATTTCAATCATGGCATATAAGCTGCCTAAGCCCGAGTTTTAATATACTGAAACAAACATGCTTCGTATTACCTATATTTAAATCAACTAATGCGGTGGCACGTTGGCATTAATGCTGTAGTACAAAAATCCGTGATTAGTGGACCAAATTCATCAAACTCTTTTCACCCAACGCGGGAGGAATGGCGGTACAAAACCTTTTAGTCCGATTTTGAGTATCTTCATCCCTTTCGGAGATATTCGCCGCCGAACTTCGAAGTCGTCCGAAATTGGGCCAAATTTTGCATGCTTTTCGCCCTTAAATTTTTTTTCGGGTGGGCCTTTCGAAATTTTGGACCGGCATTATAAAACTCGGCGTCGTGTTGATGAGCGTGCAAAATTTCACGGCGATCGGCCGACGCATCTCGGAGATCTCACGATTGAAATAAAATATAAAACATCTGCGTTAAAAAATAAGGCCCAAAGACGTTAGATATTCTAGAATATCTAACGTCTTTGATAAGGCCGATCCGCAAGCTATCGCTTCCGGGCGGACTAATAAGCACTCGTGCCCGACTCTAGTCAACTGCCGAACTACAGTAAGCCCACTATGTCACTGCTCTAGCTATTTGAAATGATACAGATAGGTCGAGCTGCAGTTACAAAGACTCGTGTGAACAAAGATTGGCGACTTGGTGTAGTGATAACATTGTTGGTCGCATCAACCAGGTTACTTTACAGTGAGCCAGGTTAGTACTGAGATGGGTGACTGACCGACTGACCGATTTCGACTGTATACTGTTTTTGTACGTAACCTAGTCACCCAAGTAAACAGTGGCTTCTATCTCTATGCCTGGTGGGCGCAGCTTGCGCCCAGTGAAAAATAGGGGGAAAGTTTTGATAAGGTTGCAAATCAAAACTCCCCCCTTTTTTCACTGGGCAAACTACACCCTTAACAAAACTACCCACCCCTCTATTTTTACTTCACCTATTTTTTAATCTGCACCCTTAACAAAACTTTTCCCTTATTTTTTTACTTTCCCGTATTTTTACTGAACAAACTACACCCTTAATAAAACTGTCCCCTATTGTTTTATTTTCCCCCTTCTCACTGTGCAAACTATACACCCTGAGCAAAACTCTCCTCTATTTTTTATTTTTCCTTTATTTTTCAATCTACACTCTTAACAAAACTTTTTTCCCTACAGGGTAAAAAGCCTAAAATAGAAGGTGAAACTTGAGTCAAAATTGGGGGAACCTGAGCCCAGAAATGGGCGGAGAGAAGTTGCGCCCGATTTTGATTCCAGATTTGGGGGGATAGAAGCCACTGCACGTAAACTCAGCCTGGCCATCCGTCCCTGAGTAAGCACGAGTAAGAGCGAAAGCTGGGACGTAGGCCTAAACAACGACAGGCACATCGCATGATGCATCAGCCCCGTATCCGTGGTCTCGCAGTGTAAACTGCTGTCTAACTGATGTGGAAGAAAACACCGATCAGCGACGCGCTATGGGCATTATGGCTCGGAAAGAACTTTACATGTTTACCTGTAGACAAAGGCCTACGCAGGCTCCACTGCCTGAAGGAGACGGAGAAGGGCCTACGTCGTTCAAAAGTGCTATATACGGTCACTAATTGGGCTAAACCGCACTCAGCTCCCACTGGTGCTGTTTTCGGCCACAGTCGTGCATCATACCGTATTTTACTGTCTGGAGTGGTATAAGTTCGTACTGTGTTTAGGCTGTTCATTTACCAATTTTAGCAGAGAGGTAGGCCTATCCATGACATAAATTATTGTGTTGACAACTTGACATTGCATGCCTTAAAGTATTAGCTTATTACCCTGGCGCCGTGCTTGCGATTGATAATCGCAGATCTGTACTGTGTTACCACTGAACAGGAACTAAACCTAATAATTACGACGGGCGTTGGTTTTCACACCTCTGTCGCAGAGTTTTAGTGGTTTTATGCTGACGTCGTCTGCCTAGCTTTTACGACGAACACTGCACGCTGACGCTCCCACTAGCTTAGAACGACCACCGCTCAAGAGTCCGAACAGAGGTAAGTTGAAATTTGAAAAAAAACAGTATGTTTTTAATTTGCAGAATAATGTGCGCCTAATTAATACATTCTGTTATAGCCTATCATAGTTTGCTTGTTTGTTGTATCATTTACCAGACATTTCAGTGAATAGGATAGAGATAGACCTATAGGCTAATGCACAGTAAACTACGTAAAGCTTCTGCAACTACACGGTGTTTCATAAAAAGGACCACATTTTCTTTCTTTCATAATTCACTCAAATGATGATCAATTTAAACAAAATTTTTAACAGTTGTGGAGGAAAAAATACGAGTTTAAAATATTTCAACAAAATGTGGCAGTTGATTAAATATTCTTTGCTAGTCGTGACGTAATGCTGACGTCATAATGTGTCACGAGTACATACATGCTAGTCTCAACTATGGCTGTCATTTGCTACCCTGTTTTGATGGTGAAAAATCTGGTTTCTTCATGACAAATTCTTGAAGTTTTACAGTTGCACCCATAAGAACATGCAAAACAATCACATACACTGTGTCTCAAAAAAACATCCCAGACATTTTCAACTGTGACCTGAAAACCAATTATCAGATTTTGATAATTTTTGTCATGAATATTCCTGACACAACTTGCCATTAAACGACCATTCAGTTTCCCACCTCACCCAACGTTTGTTTCTGCACTACCTGGGAAAAAACAACCAGCGAAATATCACTTTTTATCCAATGCGATATGATTGCTTAATTAACATAATGCGTAAAAACACATTTTGTTCACATTTCTGATATTTTGGCTGACAATTTATCTAGTTGTCCATTTTTCAACTGACTGTAGTAAAATTGCTTAAAGTGGTGACGTGACCCCACAATGCAAACATAGGCAAGAAGACGCTTTCTCCATTCATTGACAGCAGTATCGATTAAGTTCTGCTCCAGACCAATCCAGGCTGTACTAGTCGCTTCTTGACTTTACAAACATTTCTAAACTTCATATAATAGACACACTGCTGCATGATAGTCAAACCTTGTAATAGACGGCCCCACAGATTAGGACAGATAGAATTTATCGCCGTTTTTTTCATTCACTTTTACACGTATTATGCTTGGTCTGTATTCCTCAAATAGTGCAAAAGCAAATTTTGGGTGAGAAGAAAACTAAAACACTTATTTAATAGCCAGTTGTGCCAGAAATATTTTTGCCAAAAAATATTAAAATCTGCTAATCTCTATTCAAGTTACGATCGATAATGTCGGGAATTTTTTTTAGATTATCAGTTTATTTCAACACATATTTCGCTTTATCTGCTTTCCCTAGGTAGTGCAGAAACATACATTGGGTGAGGTAGGAAACTAAACCGTCATTTGATGGCAAATTGTGTCAGAAACATTTGTACCAAAAATTATCAAAATCCGATAATTGGTTTTCAAGTTACGGTAAAAAATATCGGGGATGTTTTTTGAGACACAGTGTACGTATACGTGTCTGTGGGGATAGTTGGACTTTAACTTGTTCGAGCAAGACAGTGCACTTGCACTAGCACACCGAGCTTGCAAAATGGTTGCGTTTGTGAATCACAAGACGTCTGATTCCACGATCCCATGTTGCTTAGTGCTGACACGATGAACATTCTTTATCAGCGAACCAGATTAAGTTCACCATTGAAGCAGGATAGCAACTGACAGCACCAGTTGAGACTAGCAAGTTTAAACCTGTGACACATTATGACGTCAGTGTTACGTCACGACTAGCAAAAAATATTTAATTAACTGCCCTATTTTGTTGAAATATTTTGAATTAGTGTTTCTTCAGCTACAACTGGTAAAAATTGTGTGTAAATTGATCATCATTTGAGTAAATTATGAATTAGGTCCTTTTTATGAGACATCGTGTAGTTTTAAAAAGACAATGGATTACAATAATTTTACACGGTTGACGGTTGACTATGGATGACACTCTGCTACGTCTGTCTGCTATAGCAAAGATCGTAGGCAAACTGTGGCACGTGTGAAAGATCGTCAGGAGTGGTGGCAGACCGACGAATAGAATGTGCTGTTTTAGTGTATATCCAGTGAAGTCAAAAAATTAGAACGACAAAAATTTTTTTTCGAATCAAACTTCCTGACGGTTACGTATAATAATAAGGTCACACTGGCTATCGTGAACTGCACTAAGTGTAGTGGTTATAGTCTGTGTCCCAAAAAATCTTCCAAAATTATTTATTAAAACTTGGTAAAAATTACGCAATTTTAATAATTTTTGTTACGAATATTCCTGACACAACTTGCCATTAAACGACCTTGCAATTTTTTACCTTACCTAACGTCTGTTTTTGCTCTTTGTCTTTCTTTCTCCCTTTTTTTCTTTCTCTCTTTCTCTCCGTGAGCTCAGTGATGCCCGTTGATATCCATGACATATCTCACGAAATGTGTCCATTTCGTCCCGTCCATCGCCAAACTGTGCAGGGTGCCGATATTTTTGTTGCACCAGTCCACTAGGTCGTTTGTTCGTCTTCTTTTCGGTTTTCCTCTTTTGTTGGTGCTATCCATTATGCCGAAAACAACCTGTTTAATCCGTTTTTTCACTACCTGTAAAATGCAAAACAAACAGAATGTGTGTTGAAATCGTCAATTTTCCGAAGCTCAAGCTCAGGTTCCTTTGCTACGACGCCACTAAACTTAAGCTCGCATCTTCATGCCGTTATTGCTAAGTCGTCCGTCCGTCACACGCGTCGACTACGTTGACTACGTTTTCTCGAACGTAAGGTAAAAGTAGACTGGCCCTAAGTAACAACAAGGATGGTCCAGTGTCTAATGTGACATAAGCGACACAGCTCGGGCACTGTATATAAAGATGTTACCTGGGAAGGAATATAATCAACAGCCGTGGGACTTTGGAGTTTTGCAGTTGTTGCGAAAATTTCCCGGAGAGGTGACGTCATACAAGCTCGAGACTGGCGCTAGGCTAGTTAGTCACTAGTCAGTCATGACTAAAACCTTTGATGAGTGGCGTTATCTCCTGGTAGGCTAATTATTGTCCAACAGGCGCTCGCCTCGCGCATTTACGATGACGTGAATCGAACTAAAACAACTGTGAAACGACGCATTTTGTTTTGTTGCAATAGCCTACGTCCGAACTGCAACAATACAAAATTTTCTGCACGTTTGTGCAAACTTACATAAAACTTGTAAAAAAACAACGCTGTTTCCCGGTGCTGTTTATCACAGAACGTTCTAAGCCTCTAACACAGAAAACATTTTGGCAACAAAAGCCAAAAAAATATCGCCTCTCTTCTCTTACTTCAGTCAGTCAGACAGATGTGCGATTCAAGTCTATCTACCTCGGAGGGGTAGGAGGCTGAGTTGATTTTGGATGTCGATATTTTGATATAGTTACCGAATCGACCCATCGCCAGTATGCTGCAAGCTTATAGACCGTGCCGCAATCAGAGCAGTGTGGGCTAAAAAACACCATGTCATGCAGTCAGCGAAATAAAACGCCGTGACGTCGTCACGGCAGTGGTTGTCGTGCGGAAAAATAAATAATAACGCCGCCAAAATTTCCTCGCCGCTGGGCGTGTCGTGAGTCCTGACAATAGGCGTTGTCAGTCGTTTGTGAGCTACGTGTTGTTGGAAATGCCTAGTTACCCAGTGACCGTGTGGTTATTCTGATAGTCGGTAGAAAGCCCCTCGATATCGACTCAACGACAACAGTTACTGTTAAATACTGTTAAATACTGTTAATTAAACTGTTAAAGGCCTAGGCTATGAACTCAGAGGACGCGTCATTGCTCGTCTGCCACCATTGGCGCGCCAGTTATGGAGCAAATGAGCTTCAGCCAATAAGCAGCGATAAATTACAAGAAAGCCCAGCTGTCGCTAGCAAAGATGCGCTACAGCCTATAGAGTTCTTGTTGCTGTACTGACCTTCAAAGTCATCCAAGGTCGATGATTTTCATGTAATCTTAAAGGGAGTATGCCACTTACTATTAGTGATTAATAATAACCTTGGCCCAATCTCTTACTGTTTCTGAAATACGGTCACTTATAGCTTGAATCTTTCCGTTGAAAATTGCTGCCAAAGTGCTGCAGATGGAAACATAGTTACTGTTGACAGCCTATACGAAGTAGCCAGTGCCCTATCCGATGGTACCATTGCCGATCCCCTACAAGTTACCGTTTAGCCACAATACCGCACGATTGGCATACCATAGTGCGTCATGACCCTTTAAGACCATCCAAGGTCATTTATTTTTATGTCATTTGAAAACTAATATGCGACGATGATATGAAATCATCGACCTTGGACGACCTTCAAAATCAGTACGCGCAGTTGTGGCTAAATTGTAGGCTTACGTCGCGTCTACGGAAACGGTTGCTATTAATCACTATAAATAAGAAATCGCCATAGCTCGCGATATGTGAGAAACTATTACATATTTACGTTAATTTCAGCCAACAGTCGACTTTTGCACATTTTGGCTTTGTTTTTTTCATAGTTCTTTCCAGTGTATTCGTTTTTGTTTGACGGATAATTTGGTTATTAATACTAATACTCACACCTAACCACATTTCAGCACTACTTACGCTTAGTGCGGTCGGCTATCACAGCGACAGCTGAGATGCTTGTGAGATTCTCACAATAGCAATGTTGGGCCTAGGCTTTCTTTGTACCCGCAACACCGTTTTTCAGAGTCTAATTTACTTCCTCAATGTCTGGCACCACTAAAACCTACAGAATCAAATTAGTTAATGCACTGCAAAGACTCACACGACTGTGTACACGGCATTACCATTGCAAATAATTCGACTGAGACTGCGGCTACACTGCTGACCACGCTGGGAAACGCGCAACGCTCCCCTGACTTCCCCGTCGGCTGCAGAGGTAGAAAATATTTCTTCCCCGTGTTTCATCTCCCTCGAGGCAAACAGACATTTCCCTCCAGACGTATTCATTTCCCATTTTCTAGTGGTTAGAACATTTCCCCACCGCCGGCTAGGCTAACGGCACAGCAGCTCCAAGCCTGCATCTGAAACGTGCGGAACGACTCGCTGTGGTCCATATAGCAGCATAGACGCTCGACGACGTTCTCTTTGGAAAAGACTCAGGACTCAGTGGCGTAACTTCGTCGTCGGCGACGGAAGCAAGATAACGCGTGGCGCCCCATCGGCAAGCCACTTGTACTACACTGTGTCTCAAAAACATCCCCGACATTTCTGACTGTAACATTTTGATAATTTCTGGTACGACTATTTCTGACACAACTTGCCGTCAAATGACCATTCAGTTTTTGCCTCAACCAACATTTGTTTCTGCACTACCTTGGGAAATCACAACCAGCGAAATATCACTTTTTATGCAATGTGATATGATTGCTTAATTAACATAACGCGTAAAAACACATTTTGTTTACATTTCTGACACTTTGGCTGACATCTCATCCAGTTGTCCATTTTTCCACTGCCTGCAGTAAAATTGGCCCACTATGCGAACACAGGCAAGGAGACGCTTTTTTCCATTTATTGACAGCAGTATGGATAATGTTGTGCTCCAGTTCTGTACCAGTCGCTTCTTGACTTTACAGACATTCCTAAAGTTCTTCTGGTAGACACACTGCTGCAAGACAGTCAAATCTTGTAATAGACCTGCCGTTGACTAGACTAGATGGTTCCTACACTCGTATGCTGAGGATGGTCATGAACATTACGTGGATGGACAAAATGACGAATGAGGACCTCTACGGTAACCTACCGAGGATATCAAATAAGATCCGAGAAAGAAGACTTAGACTTGCAGAGCACGGTGTGAGACATAGCGAGCTAGAACTGAACAACCTGGTACTCTGGGAACCAACCCAAGGAAAGTTCAACAGAGGGAGTCAGAGACTGACGTATGTGGACAGGCTCAGGAAGGATACCGGAGTTCAGACTACGGCGAAGTTGAAGACACTAATGAAGGACAGTAGTGCGTGTGGCGTGCCATTGCCCGAGGAGACTCGACCTGATGATGATGATGTCTGCTTTTCCCAGGTAGTGCAAAAGCAGATGTTGGGTGAGGTAAAAACTAAAGCATTGTTTAATAGCCAGTTGTGTCGGAAATATTCCTGCTAAATATTATTAGTCTGCTAATCTTTATTCAAGGTACGATCAATACTGTTGTGGATGTTTTTCAGGTGTTCTGTTTATTTTAACATATATTTCGCTTCATCTGCTTTCCTTAGGTAGTGCAGAAACACGCATTGGGTCAGGTGGGAAACTAAACTGTCATTTTGATGGCAAGTTGTGTCAGAAGTATGTGTACCAAAAATTATTAAAATCTGATAATTGGTTTTCAAGTTACAGTCGCAAATGTTGGGGATGTTTTTTTAAAACACAGTGTAGATATTGAAACACGGCAGAGCGCCCTTTTTCTTTCTTTCATAGTTTAGTCAAACCTAAAATAATTTAAAATTTTTACTGTTAACCTCCTCTCCTTTTTTCCCTTTTTCTCCACCCTGTTCGTTTCCTTTCTTTTTTTCTTCCCGTTTTTCCTTTTTAAGAGTAGGTCTCTCAAAACCAGCTAGAGAATCTAGGGTACCGCTCTCCCAGAGGGGTTAGGGGCAAAGCGCCAGCCAAAATTAAATTTTGTGCATTCTAGTCTTAAGAGATGATATCTGGTGGCAACAATTTTAATGATTTTTTTCTTAGTATTTGATCTAGTATTTTACAATACTTTGCACCACGGCTCGAAAATTGGTCCGACAAAACCTCAAAAGTCCAATTTTTGGTTTTTGGTATTTTTTGGTTTTGTTGTGAAATGTATTACATAATACATATCATATTTCGTTTCATATTTTAATCGCGATTTTTACTTCTAGCGCGCTAAGTTCCTAACGTAGCGAAGAGGAATATATGAGATCAGTGAAATATTGAGAATCGACCGACCGACCGAGGACCGACCTCTGTTCCCGGAAGAGCCTTCCCGGAAGAACTTCAAACGGCCATATCTCGATAACGGTGCTAGATAGACGCATGGTCACTATGGACCACCCATAAGAAGTCGACGACCGAATCGAATGGTCACGTGACCGATGACGTCACGTGACCCAAAGGGTCAAGATTGTAATTCCATTATCTTTGAGGCGCTATATCTCCGTAACGGTGCCAGATAGACGTGGAGACAATTTCCAATAACGACTTCGATGCCAATCACTATTAATATAATATTAGTCCGGTCTCAAAAACACGCCAGGTCTCTAATACAAGTTGATAGGAAAGAAAAAGCACTTATAAGAATATAGGATAAAATAATGCGCGCGAAGGGTGCATTACATTGGTCACAATTTAATAATATTTCTTGTTGAGTTATAACGTCAATTATTATGCCTTTAAGTCGTTCAACTTTACTCTTAAGAAAATGTGTGTGATGTTTATTCTGGGTCGTAGGCCTAATTTTGTGCACGGTCATTAGTCACTACGGTGTTTTATTGAACACTAAACTAGAAAAAAACCTAAAAACCTAAACAGTTTAAAAACTTTAAAAACTAAGAAAACAAAACCCAAATTTAAAAAAAAATAAACTTAGGTTTTTACAGCCTTTCTTTCCACCAATGATGCAAGTAATCTTTAGCCAACTAAGTTAACACTGTTTTTAACGTAAAATCGGTCATATTGGACCATTTCATTGCTAAGTTAAACGCCGTTGTGTGCTGACGACTTGAGCTTTAAAGCACATCTGCTAGAACTTGCTGTGAATCTGTTGTACAACGTGCTATACAACAAATTCGTTCGCAGCAAATTCGGTACAAAAATTTGCAAGCGAGTGGTATGCCTACAACAAATCACACGAATTGTCGCACAGCAAGTCCACTGCGCACCGAAATAAGTATAGGTTTCAACTCCTTCTGCGATTACGGAAGTGTACTGAGGCGTAATAAACAGTAAACGGTGTTCAAACGTATTTATTTCACGGCCGTGATCGACGACGTATTCTGTCTGGACGCACGTGTGATGCTTGAGTGGAGTGAGATTATGAGCACTTATAATACTCCATACACTATAGTGAGAAATAGGAAGATTATATAGGTCATAAAATAATGGAGTTGCACTTTTGACAGCCTGTGTTGTCGCGAGCGTTTCTGTATTCTCGACGTCGCTGGCATTCACCCACGGCTGCTTTGTTGTTCATTCTTTCCATGCACAACGCGGAAACGTTGTATTAATCGCTTACAAATGAAAGGTGTCGCCGTCGGGATATGGGATCTACGCACGCACGCGTCGCTGTGGTCGTTGCGTTGGACCGTCTGTCCACCGCTCATACTGGCCAAAATAACGCTACTTTTGGCACCCACATTTCGCATGTTGTTTGAGTTGGCCAAATAAAAAGTATGCACGGAAATTTGAAAGCCTGCAAAAAATCTGCAACGTTTAAAGTACATGCTGTTGAAGTAGTTTGGCATGTTAGGTGTTTTGCGATAAACACGGCGTTTTAGCTATTTGAAACCGCTGCAATGTTCAACCCTTCAACTAGGGGTGTGGGGAGCGCTGAGAGATCATCCGGTGATGTTTTGAACGGACCCCAACCGAAATCGAACTTGGTGCGCTTTAAATATGACATCTGGTGGCAACAGTGTAGACTTTTTTCTCAGAATTAACCGACCAAATTCAGTGCAGCTTAGCGCCGGGCTCCTGGCTAAAACGGGGCCGGTTACGATCACCGATTGGTGAAAATAAGTAAAAAGGTTAGTATCACCAATCGGTGATTTTGACTTTCCAGGCTAAAATCACCGATCTGTGGAAATTATATAGAAAGTTAAAGTCACTGGTCGGTGATTTTAACCTTTGTTACCAAGATCACCTATCGGTGGAAATAAGAAATAAGGTTAAAACCACCGATCGGTGATACTAACTTTCTGACTTATTTTCACTGATAGGTGATCCTAATCACTTCGAGCTAAAACCGCGGGGAGACCATGGCCTAGTTGAATATGGTCGTGGCCCTGGTCGCATGCTGTAGCCTACTGTCCATCATCCTATGCGCCCTGATTCTTTCTAAGACTTTGCGCTTTATAAATCATTTACTTACTTACTTACTTACTTACTGTTGCTTAGGCTTAAATATCACCATCAACTAACTGCTACTATCCGCACCAACGATTCGAACTTGTTTCGCCACATAGGGGCGCTAAAAATGCTGCTTACTTATTTATTTAAAACAGATAATTACGATTTTGTGCATAGGGGCCTAATAATAACAAGAGTGTGCAGCCGTTGAAGGGCTGCCCGCTATGGGGCCGTCCTTGCAGTTGAGTACGTGCGTGCTACCACACGGCGACAGCAAGTGCTGCTATCTCGTGAATCATTTAGACTTGACGACGCTACATGGTGAGCGTGCTTTGGTGGTGGTGGATTTTTCGCCAACAACGCAATTAGCCGCCGTGACCTTGACCTCTGACCCTTTGACCTTGAAATTGGTCCACGGGGTGCTTGGGTCCCTGGGACCCTTCCTACCAAGTTTGGTATTCGTAGGCCTTTTCGTTTCCCTCTAGGTGGCGGCACGGGACAGACGGACAGACGGACAGGATCGATACATGATGGGGCCTTTTTCTAGGAAGGACGACCCCATAATAATAATGCTAGTTATGCACAATATTATGTTATTGCAGGCAAGATCTTGAAGAGACAGACAGTAACTGAATTGCTGCAACTATATCAGTATCCTGCTGTGTCAGTCAACCTTATCATCTCGGTGACGTAATTGTGGTGTCAGTCGTCGTCAGCAGCTGTGCATTTGCTACAATGTTTGGCAAGGGCTTGCTGTTAACCATCATCCTGCTGATGTCGGCATACTCCGCCGTCTGTCAATGTAGGCACATGCGCGTGTTAGTCAATAAACTTCTAAGCTATTTAGCCGACCGTAGAACCTACTTAAGTAACAATCGAGCTTATGGTACGGCTGTCGTCCGTCTGTCGTCTGTCGTTGTCTGTAACGGATGTACTGTAGCTAAACGGTACGAGATAGGGTCTAGGTTGCTATTAATCACCAAAAGGAAGTCGCATATTAACTTTCAAATGACATGAAAATCATTGACCTTGGATGATCTTGAAGAGTCATAACGCACTATACTATGCCAATCGTGCGGTATTGTGGCTAAATGATAAGTCGTAACAAGTCGGCGATTGTACCATCGGATAGGGGGCTAGCGACTTCTTATAGTAACCATGTCTTCGACTGCAGAAAGTTTCAAGTTAGGCCTATAAGTGGTTGTATCTCGGAAACAGTGAAAAATAGGGCCAAGATCACTATTAATCACTAATAGGAAGTGACATACGCTCTTAAAATCATTGACTTTGGATAACCTTAAAGGTCAGTACTGCAACAGAATCTGTATAGACTGTAGCGCATCTTCTCTAGCAAGACGTTTTATTGTGAAAAAAAATGGCGACACCTGTTTCTGATATTTGCAATGGTTATTTACGACAAAAAGACCATGACAGCTACTTGCAACCCGCTGGTGCATGGAACTGTAGTTATTTATATCGTTTGGCGAAATGACCGCGTGCGACGCCGACGTCTGTTAGACTAACGTTAATTGTAGCTTTCGAGAGCAGAGTTCCGTTAACATAGCGTGCATGGAACTGTGTCACCTCTGAGAAATCGCCTTCTTTCCGTGATTGAAAGTCGGACGCTGGGCTTCGAACGTAAGGTCGGCTTTTTCTAGCGACAGGTGAGCTTCTTGTTTCACAACAAACTACCCGCCGCGACAGATATATTTGGAGTAGAATGTACAGCGCGGGGCTCTTGGCTCTGACTTAGCTGCGTGGTCCATGATACCACATGATGACTTATAACCATATTACGTCACAAACTGTAGTAGGGCCTACGTCTCGTATTTAGAATTCACCAAGGAGGGACATGGTAGCGCGCGAAGCCCGGAAGCTAAAACACTTTTGGCTTCTGGCCGTTCAGTAGAAGCCGCAAATTTGCCCACGATCCATCGTCTGTCTATTAAAGACAGGCCTGAAACACCTTTCGGCTGCAGTCGTGTGTCATGAAGCAAACGACGGTGTAGTCTATGATTTAAGTACGATACCGCATTAAGATCTTTTATCATTTAAGGTTCAAGGTCATTAAAGGTCATCCATGTTGACACCATTCAAAAGCTCGCACCGCACTGTCTGGAGTCGTATACGTTCGCAATGCACAGGGCCTACTCGCTTACACTGTTTTGCAGTGTAAGCTAACACATACAAACAACAACATGGCGAATTGCAAATAACACTCTGCTGCTTGGTGGTAGCCTACCACAGCGTTGCAGTACAAGAAATTTGAGCTAATGTTCACGAGACGCGCGAAAGTTTATAGCAGTTCCTGTTTGCAAATTGTCTTACTCTATCTTCAGCCATTTCGTCGTGGCAATTCACTTTTCAAGTGTGCGCCGTAGCCGAAGATCGCAAAAGCAATAAAACTCCTTATTTTGGTAGCTCAAGGTCTTTCAAAGTCATCGATGTTGATACAACTAAAAAGCTTGTCACTAGTGCTTGTTGGGATAGGCAGCATGCCCGTGCCTATCTGCAACCGTTTTCACAAAAGACTGACCAACAACGGTAAAATAACGACTTTTACGGGGGTACTGCGCTTTAATGCCATCGTGCGCAGGTTTCCTTGAACCTACAGGGTGCAATAAAAAATACTACATTAACCACTAACATTAACCATTAACAATGGATGGGAGAGAGTCATGGGTAACTTTGGATATGGAGACAAGAACGATCGAGGAGAACGGCTGCTAGAATTTGCGCTAGAACACGACATGATGATCTGCAACACGAAGTTCCAACAAAAG
>Ga0209367_1004168_pt1 | contig 19905 bp, 5 predicted proteins | sample WorMetLIZISLAND2_FD_187412 | JGI IMG/M metagenome (GOLD analysis project Ga0209367, IMG submission 187412) | Marine gutless worms symbiont microbial communities from Max Planck institute for Marine Microbiology, Germany - Olavius geniculatus... ...
ATGTAACTAACGCTAACGCTAACCCTAACCCTAACCTCAACCCTAGCCCTAATCCCAACTCTACTCCTAACCCTAAATTTAACCCTATCCTTAATCTTAACCCTAACCCTTACTGCTGCGTGTCAGAATAATTTTCCGGTGCGATGAATTTTCCACTACACCGGTACTTGCTACAGCACTTCCTACATGAGTCAGAATCATGACCAGAAGCGCTTTACAATCTTGGAACTGGCAACACATGTACGAGGGACATCCCAAAAAAGTTTCCGGCCTTGACATATTAGACAACAACATTTTCCACAATCAGTGAAACATACATTCTTCACTGACTCGCATGAGTGTGATGTGGATATGACGCCATTGTAATTTATGACGTCACAGAGCATTAAATAAAATGATTCCCAGCATCAAAGCAAATAGCCTCAGATCGTTCACCACGATATGCTCTTACTTGCAATCCTTGCAGATTTAGGCCATCCTATATTTATTGATTCAAATGAGAAATTCATAACCTTATTTGTCAGGAGTTTCAGAAAAAAAGCAGACAACATGGTCCCCACTTTTACAAATCGAGCTAAAGACTAAAAATTGTCATGCTACTAGCAATCCTGATTTTATGCCGCTTGCATTAGCGCTCCAAATTGTTTCAATTTAGCGCTCCATGACGTCATAAATTACAGCGCCGTCATATCCATAGCAGACTCTTATGAGTCAGGAAAACATGTATATTTCACTTATGTACAGATTGTGGAATATATCGTTGTCCAATATGTCAAGGCCGAAAATTATTGGGATGGCCCTTGCAGCAGCAAACAGCAGCAGCAGCAGTAACGGGCATGCTATCTAGAAAATATGTTAGTTAGCCTGGTGCTGACATATTTTGAAGCCATCCTCCTAGATATGCACAACACTAACCCCAACCCTTATGGCTGAGCTTCTGACTATAAACTGCCACACCAGCTACTCCTGCTACAAGAAATTTAGGGTTTTCCACGCCTTTTAGTTTTCCAGTTAACAGCCTGTACACGACAGACAGATAAACCGGCAAGACCCATATTGCAGCCAATCAGGATGGCCGGAGAAAATGTGCCAGCTAATTATCTATACAACTTCCAGTATCAAAGGCACAAACAGCATCTACAAATGTACAAAAAATACATGAATAAACAGCAAAGTTAATAAAACCACAGCAGGCAGCATTGTATCGACGATATGGCAGAAACACGCTGAACACTTTTTACAATACACACCGATCGGCTTGCTTTCAAAACTGAACCGCCAAATATTTGCATCATAAATAGTATGTTTATAAACTAAAGCAGTTTTTGGTTGACAAGGCTAAAACAGCGGTGTAACGGCAGACGAGGATGAGCAGTTGCCGTACCCAAACTTTAACATGCTAGAAAATTTTCATATATATAATTATGTTAGAAAATTGTCGTCCAAAAATACTAAATTTGGAGTCAAAAATCTTCAATTTCAAAATAATTTAGGTGAAAAATTAGAATTTTGAGCCAAACAAAATTGTGAGAAATTCGTAGTTGTCTGTACGAAAACTGCAACTTCGAACCTTTTATCGCACGATGCCGCCTCTGTAAACTGTTAATGCACGATGGCATTCCACTTTTACTTCGGGCAAATCCCACTTCAAATAGACACATAATTCAAAACAATTTTGAAACAATAACTACAGACGTAGAATCCTACCAACTTTGACATATATCTATGACAAACTGTATGCTGTGGTGACATCTAGTAGAAAACAGTAAGTCAGTAATAGTTATGAAGAAAGCAGCAGTGGTTAATGAAACATCAAACCAACTTAATAACTAAAGTTTGTAATTTTGAGGAATTCATACTACCAGTACTGATTAACTCCAACTTGAAACACACATTAATTCTGAGTGCTTATTGCCAACAGGAACTGCTCCAAAATAGGCAGGAGTGGTTGCCGAAACGACAAACAAAATTGGTAAATAAAGGTTGCAATTTTGACTGCATACTAATTCCGATAAAATTACACCGATTACAAATGCTAAATTACTGTTTTCTGATTTCATCATGCAACTGCATACACTAGACAGTGACAGCTTGGCTAAAATCAATCCAGGATTATCACAGAGGCATCTTTCGATGAACGACGACGCGCATCTCCCTGAGTGGTTTTAGTATTCTTGTTGGATGATAACGACAACGATGACGATGATGAATCGTCATTAGTTTCCACAACTACAACTTCATCCGCCATTGTTGCTGCACCACGAGGAAGTGACGGTGGGATACTGGGAGCAGTGGAGTTGGATATGGCTGCTGACGTCGAGGCTGCAGACCAACCAGAGCCCACCACGCTAGCTGCAGAATTTACTGGCAATGAGTGCACGACATGGGCAGCACGCTGCCTCCTACTTATCGACAAGCTTCTACGTTCAATAGGTGCTGCAGTATCACATACTAAAACATCATCATCACCATCATCAGTAGCAGCAGCTCCAGCCTGGTTAGTCAAAGCATCAGCTGGCCTCGCAGATGTCGAAGCCGTGGTAGCTGGAACTACATTGGCAGCGGCTCTCCTCTCAGCCCTACGTCCATCTGGGATAGTCTCCTCCTCGGAATTCTGCTCATCACATATCAAGATGTCATCATTAACAGCTGCTGCAACAGTGCTGTGACTGGCAGTAGTTCGCCTCCCAACTGATGAAGCCCGATCAGCCGAAACTGCATTAGCAGCAGCCGTTCTCTCAATAGCAACATCTTGCGCCGTGTCCCATGAATCCTGGTCATCGCAACACACTACATCATCATTTTCACCAGTGGCTGCTGCAGCTCTGTTTGCTCTTTTAATCGTAACCCGACTGCGAGCCATCCTTTCAACTGCTTGAACCCTGTTGGTTGGAGCTTGATTAACGGTTGTTTTCGTAACTGTATCGTCGCAGACAGTGTTCTCTGAATCTTTGTCATTAAAACAGACTACATCATCACTATTGTTAGCAGCAGCAACAGCTGCAGCAGCTCTGTTAGACCTGTTAGCTGATACCCGACTGGCATTAGCTGGCTTCTCAGCTGCTCGAGTCCTGTTAGCCAGAATTGGATTGGTGGCCGTTGGTCGCTGAACTGTACCATCTCTGCCAGTCTCCTCCGAATCTGTCTCATCACAACAGATGACATTGTCACTTTCATCACCAACAGCAGCAGACATAGCAGGCCTGTTAGCTGGAGCTGGCTTCTTAGCTCTGCCATCTCCGATCGTGTTTTCTGAACCACCATCATCACAGCAGACAACGTCGTCAGTGTCGTCGGCAGCATGCAACATTGAAGCACGAAAAATCGCAACATCGTCTGGCAAGCTGCTAGCAGTGCCAGCACCCTGATGGCTCGATGACTTTGCCAATAAAGATCGTGACACAGGTGATATGAGTAACTTCTTCTGTGCTGCCGAAGCCGTCGTACTACTGGTAGCAGATGGCGGATCGATCAATAACCTCTTCCGAGACAAGGAAGATGACACTCCACTAGTGGAAGGTGCTGCCTCTGGTGGTCTGGAGTAACCAGCACCACCGGAGGCTTGAGTGCTGGTTACTGCTGCTCTGGACTTCTGAGTAAAGTGTGTTTGGACACTTGTTACTGCTGGTGCTCTAGAGTGATAAGTAGCAGAGACTTCAGCACCACTGGTGACTGCCGGTGCCTGTGATCGACGAGTAAGAAGTACACCGCTGATCTCATCAAGAACCATGACATCGTCACCAGAAGACGGAGACTGGGATCGGGCGTCCAAGGGATCCGTGTCCGCATCCGGTCTGATAGCTATAACGTCATCATCGTCGTCGTCGGTGCAGGTGATGACATCTGGCGGCCTGTTCCGCGCCAGCACCTCAGCAACTATCTGACTACTGATCTCGTACAGGTCTTCCGGGCGAAGCAATGTGACGCGGCGTGGCCTTCGCAGACGTCGGGGCCTTTGTCCGGACGACGACGACGTTGGATTGTTCGAAGAAGCCAAGCTGCGGTTTCTGGGCTTGTTAGCAGCCGTCCGAGCTCCGCTGGGTGCTAGCACAGACTCGACAGGCAGCGCCGCTACCGTAGCCGACGCTGAGGCTACTGATGTAGCAGATGTGGCAGTCGCAGACCGAATTCCAGCAGTCATAGTTCGGTGTGCCGCTGTAATGGAAGCAACCTGCTGCGACGACCCATGACGCATGCTAATAATGCGGCCAACAACACGCGCTGTCGGGATGTCAGCCTGGGTAGCCGTTGTGCTGATGCCAGCGTGGCCGATCAGCTGAGGCTGCGTGACTGGCGTGATCCGTGATTGGCTACTGGGCTCTGACGCTACGGCCTGTGATTGGCTACCAATGGAGGCTGCGAATGTGGACTTTGCATCTACCAGTTTAGCTGCTACAGAATGTGCTTGTCTACCAGTGTAAGCCCTCAGTGTAGTGTTTGCAGCTACCGGTTTAGCTGCTATGCCCTGTGATTGCTTGCCAGTACACGATGTGGGTGCGGCCTTTGGTTTTGCCACTATGGCTGCAGCTTGGGACGACAAAGATGGCAGGACTGTGACCGAAACTGCAGTGTTTGATGACGATACAGATCCAGTTCGACGGAAAGTGGTCACCTGTGCCAGCGCCTTCTCGACAATTGGCTTGAGAGCATCGCCGTTCTGCCACGCACTGACCACGGTCTTCTTCATTCTCTTCTTACTCGGCGAACCTTCCAACGATTCATTCACAACCACTACATCACTGCTACCATCATCCGCATCATTATCATTATCATCAGTGATGCTGATAACTGAAGACGATGCTCCGAAACTCCTCGGTTCGGCAGAGCTGTCTTGCGTATCTGTGTTAATGGTAGCACAGGGTTCAATCTCTCTGTCGGCAACTTGACTCTGGGCGACCGTGCCCGTCAGCAACTGGCCACTGTTTGTACTGGCCGCTGGATCATGACCGTCAACTGATGGTTGGTCCACATCCACTGTAAATGGTATGCCAAGATCGCTTATCGTGCGCTGGCCACTGGCGGCTGTTGCATCACACCGATCAGCAGGCTCTGTGGCTATGTTGTCCGTATTCTCGACACTAGATGATGGTTGAGCACCATCTTCAAGCTGCTCTGCCTCATCTGCAATGTCAAAATCACACCAAAAACGTAATCACGATAAAACGTCAACTGGTTGATTACAGGGGTCACTTACAAAGTTTAATGCTGTTGATAGCTCTTAACGATAACCCACCTGAGAGCTACAGAAGACAGAGCATTGACTGCCACAGATGATCACTGAGGCCCACAGTTTTCTGTGGCAAATTTTGCCAAATTCTGCGGGCGAGTTTGCAAAATTCCACGGCTCACCGTGGCAAAATTGTTTAAATTCTGTGGCTTACCGTGGCCATCCATTTGTGAATAAACTGAGCTCTATTCTGTGCATAAACTTCAGTTATTGAAGGCTGGCGTTGTGCTCAGTTATGCTAGCAACATTCAAAGAAAATTATCAATCTTTTTTTTTTCTTTTCAAAAGTGCAATCTGACAAGTCAAACTGTGTTTATTTATTATTGTGTGCCGTACTGCAATGGCTATTAGTAGGGCTCACAGTTTTAGGCAGGTTAGTTTGATCTTTTCCATGATATAATCTTTTAAGTCACATTGTGAAGTCGACGACCATACTGATCATCAGTCATTCCTCAATTTCTGCAAAATTTTGTGAAATTCCGCAAAAGTGTCAAAATTCCGCAGAAAAGGACAAATTCTGCAGCTCGGCTTGAAATTCCGCAACCCGCAGAAAACTGTGTGCCGTAATAATCACACAGTATTACCTGCCACCCAACACAGGTGAATGTGCTCTGTAATAACCTCAGTCATGCATACCGAATTACCGGTACTCAATTTACGGACCCCACAGAAAAAGAAGGCTAAGTTGACAGTAGTTGTTGGTCATATACTGAGATGGTCTTTGTCGATAAACAGTCACCTATTCAGTTACTCCTTAATTTCCATTAAAACCAGCGATGGCCATTGTGTAAAAATGCATATTTCTACCTACTTTGTAAGTTACTTCCGTAACAAATGTCACAAATGCAGTGAGACAACTATATTATCATTGGTAGCAGCTAAATCTTAGTTTTAGCCAATCATGTCCTTCCGAGAAAGTGATTATTGCATATCAAAGGTATGCCATTGTATATACTTCACATGTACGTGTCTCCATAAAAAACATGCCACTATGATTTATTTGAATAACTCTGTGAAACATTAGCCGATTTTGGCAATTTTGGCATGCAACATCATGAAGAAACTTGACGTAAATGACTATAGTTTTGGCCACCCCACTTAAATACTGTTGCTACACTATCTTGTGAAATTTTTAAGTCGCAGTTTGACCGTCTACAACAATAAATTCATACTGGGTCGTGCATGTGTCGGCACAGAAATGATTAATTGATTAAGCAACAGACATAGAGACTTAATGTCTAAAAGTTTTACGTGTTAGGCTACATGACATCACTTTTATTACGCCTACTGCATGTGCTCAAAATGTCTTTCTCCAGCACCAACGCGAGCAGTGGACTTTGACACGACTCACCAACAGCACATTCAATAATGCGCAACCCAGAGTGGCTCACTCGCTGTTGATGCGCCATTTTAGTTCGTTGACGTGCGATCTTAAAATGAATACGATTAGCGTTAAGTAAGTAACAGATTTATAATGATTTTGTGGTCTCAGTAATTTTCTGAGCTGATGCATGCGTTCTGCAGTATGAATTCGTTTACGTCAAGTTTCTTCGAGATGTTGCTTGCGAGAAATTATAAAAATCAGCCATTGTTTCATTGTTGAACAAGTAAAAGTGACACATTTTTTATTGAGATACAGTGCATATATATAATGTGTTATGTAATAACATAATACTTTACACAATGTGTACCTATCGAAATAGCTTCAATGGAAAACAAAGTTGTAATGTCTAAAAGATTTTAACAAATGAATGTGAGATTTATTATTTTCTGCAGCTCTAGTTTAGCCAGTGCACTATAGCATGTTCGCCACACCCAACAACAAAAATGTTACCAGCAACTTTGTCAATAAGCGTTGAGATATCTTCATTGAGCGTCAACTTCTGAGCAACATCGTCGCCGTCGCTGTCATCCTGGCTGTCAAGTTGATGGCCAATACTCTCAGCATGCTCCTGACGATCAGTAAACTGATTCATCACCTGTTCACCAGAAACTCACTCACATTGTCAACAGATTCTATACTTTCAGCATTCATTTTCATTCATTTCTGGCAAGCACCACTAAGAGTGAAAGATGAGCACCCCGCCTACGCCCCATCTGGGGCATGGCTGACTTTACCTTTTACCTTTACCACTAAGAGTGCATAGTGCCGAACGTAGACATCGATCTCCAAAGTGGACGGTTCTGAGCCAAGTCAACTGCGTCGTCCATATTGAGGTCGCTGGACTTCAGATCCTGCTGAATGGTTTTCATCCATGTAATATGAAAACGTCCCAGTGGTCTCCTCCAGTTTCCTGCGGGGAAGCTACTAAGATCTGTTTTGCATCTGTTTCATCAGGCATTCGTGCAATGTGTCCGAACAGGGACAAGCGCCTTGACTGGACTACGGCTGAGAGACGGGGTTGCTCGAAAGAAGAAGAAAAATACTGAGTGGTGGTGGTGGTGCTGATTCACTTTGCCCACTAGGACGAATAATGCATGCAAATGTTTAGGAAATTTTTGGGCCACTCGGTATTTTGCACAGACAGGTAGGTTCATTGCATGAAATCTCATCTTTTTTTCGGCACTTTTGAGTCAGCATGGGTTAAACCCAATTAAGCTACCTTGCAGCCAAAGTCGGACGGATGGCCGGCTCTAATTAACTGCCAGCATCTTCAACCGACTAGGAGAGCATGCCAATGAGTGAGAGAGTGAGTAGTTCTTTCACGGCACATCAGCACAAAATAGGCCATTCAGTGCCACACATGGTTAAAATTAATTAAAAGCATTTAATATATGTATTAAAAGCACAGTTAAAATAATTGTTAAGATCAAGGCTATTAAGCTAATGTAAAAACAACATTATATACGATTGAAAAAGTTGATATCTTTAACATAAGCGATGATGTTGCGAGATACAACATTTTCAAAAACGTCATTGAGTGTGTCCACTCCAAATATCTCTGACATGCTGCTCTGTAACGGGTGCAGTCTACCAAAAGTGCTTAACTGTGAGCAGAGAATGGCAAGCTTCACATAGCGGTTGACTCTCTTCTTTTAGGAGATAAGAATTTGTAAGTCTTGTATGACCAATTCAAAGATGGTTGATAAGGACTGAGTCGTAGCAGCCCAGTGACAAACTGACACTGCGACCAACGACCGGTTGCACACTGTAAAGTTTATTTGATGTACACTGATTCCACAGTTGTTGCCATTCTTTAACACACAACTGGTTGACACAAGTCAACAAATCGCTAATTGGAAATCTCATGTTGGTGATGGCGACATCCAGTCCTGCTTTAGCAGCGATGTCAGCATCTTCGTTTCCTCGGATACCCACGTGACTGGGAATCCAACCGAGAGTGATAGATTTACCACTGTTAATTAGCTGGTTGTGATCCTTCAAGATCTTTAAGATCATCTTGCATCTTGAAAGAGTAGTACTTAAATCTGAGGCTTCTGTATGGAAGACTCCTTGAATTTAAAAGATTGAATCTTAAAATTTTTTAAAATGTATGTTCTAGACTAAAATTGCCATATGCAAGTTGTCCAGGTCCATCTCCAGACATTTAGGTGCAAATGACTCTTAAAATGTGTGACGCAGCCGGAAATCGCAAAAAAAATCACTAAAACTCCTATTTTCAGGGTTCAATGTCATTCAAGGTCATCAATGTTGACACCAAGAAAAAGCTTGTCACAATTGCTTGTTATGATAAGCAGCATGTCTGTGCCTATCTGCAACCGTTTTCACGCTACACGAGCCAATAGCGACAAAATAACCACTCTTTGGGGGGGGGCAGCGGTCTTTGATGCCTGCCTGCGCCAGCCTCCTTGAACCAAGGGGGTTAGGGCTTGGACTGCTGAAATCTACATTTAATGCTGAAAATTTCATACGCAGGTTGTCTTGGTCTATCTCCAGCCATTCCAGCGCAATTCAACGTTGAAATGTGCGCTGCATCCAAAAATTGTGAAAAATTCACTTAAAACCCATTTTGGGGGTTCAAGGTCATCGATGTTGATAAATCTAAAAATGCCTGTCACCAGTGCTTGTTATGATAAGCAGCAAGTATCCACCTATATGCAACCGTTTTCACACAAAATGAGCCAATAACCAGGGTTCCTACAAGTTTTCTGGAGCAAAATTCCCTGACTTTTCCATTACCATTATGCTCACTTAACTTCATAATATAAATAGTGTACACTATCTAGTACCTCATTTAGTCGAGTGATCCCGATTTCACGATTTTCATCAAGTTTTGATCTAAGCTCGCTGCTATTTATTGCAGGATCATTGCTAATTCTGCACAAACAACAGGCAATGGCATTGTGACTGTGAACTAAAAAAACTATGTCTATGCACTGCTGATGCATTATGAAAACATCCATTTAGTTATCCAATTTCTTATTTGAATGCCTATGTCAACATAGTTTGACCTAAATGTCAGTGATCGTCTGTCATGGTAATTGGGTCAAGCCATGTTAAGGTTCGAACGTTCATCTATGCTGAATATAAACTATTTTCTAAAAGCTTTTAAGCGTCTGGTGACCTTGATCAAAAAATCTGAAAAAACATACAAGTTGTCTACATGTGAGAAAAGGGTAAAATCGGTCACAGAATAAAGTGAGAAATAGACAGAAGAGCTGCCTTTGAAACTGCAAAATGACAAACAAACAATTTTAAGAAATAATGAATGAACAATAACATATACAGGGTGGTCCAGCTAAAGCGAAGCCAACTTACATTTTTGCTGGTAACATTTGAATGCATAGGTAAAATTCAATGATTTTTTGCAAATGTGATAACAGTTCAGACACACACATTGGGAATCATAAAAATTTAATATTGTTCGTCAGATGGCGTAACCAGGTTAGGTATTTTCTCCCTTGTTACCTTTCTCATTTTACTGACTTACTCGCATAGACCGATAATTTTACGTTTGACGAACTTAATAAAATTCTATGGTAAAATCGTCTGGTTTTGCTGGTATTTGTTAGCCTTTGCTTTTAAAATAATATCTTTAGGAATAACTACCTGTTTCTGCATTCTGATGGGTAAAATAACACGAGGGGACAGAATTGTTATAAAGGCGTTACGGGTGGAAAAGAACTGGAGCTCTCGCCGCTTTCTGAAGGAATTTGCCAGCAAAGCTTGGTGCAGATCAAGCCTTGACCGACTCATCAAAAAAATTGATGCTGGATTTCTTAAAATTTGCATCACATCACTTCTTGTTGTATGCAGTTTACATTTGCAAAAAAATCATTGAATTTTACCTATGCATTCAAATGTTACAAGCAAAAATGTAAGTTGGCTTCACTTTAGCTGGACCACCCTGTAGAAATATGCCGACTGCGACAACGCACACACCTGACGGCATCAGTGAGATGACAACCAAAGTTACTGGTGAAATCTTTCATGCGCTTAGTCTGCAACATGTCACCGACCGCAGTGAAAGCTTCCCGAGCTAATGCCTCAATCTGGTTCTGTCTGTAAAAGTCAACCGTTACCAAATATTAAACCTACATTTGCGAGCTATGGAAAAATGACAATTAATCATGGGATTAAATGTTAAAAATTTCCAGCAATTAATAAAATTAAAATTGTCCAATTTAAGACGAAAATCTCATTTCTGCAAAAGCATTACACCAAACATAAAATGACAAGCATTTGATGAGTGATAATCACTTTCTCCAAAAAATGTGACTGGATAAAAAAAACACTCAGGCTCTACTTATAACTATACAAATTTATTGTGTCATGCATATGTGACAGAGCTGTGAGCCGAATAAAATACAAATTACAAAGCTGACAAAAAACATGCATTTTTGTGCACAATGCATACTGTTAGTTTTATATGCACAATAACTACAGTTAAGTTTTACAGACACTAGCAATTAATTATACTTTAATAATTAATCAGTAATTTTTTTAAGAAGTTAACTATTAAAATTGTTTACAAGCTCTATTACATTTGCAACTTTTTAACTATCAACCACTCAACCATCCTAACTGGTCGCAGGTCTGTCTGTCCTTACGATCTAGCTAAAAAATGCAGAAAAAACCCTCAAAGTTTCACGGTTTGGAAAAGACGTCATGCTGTCACACTTTACATCAAGTATTCTAGCCTAGTAAGCTAATACAAGAGTTTGATACATAATACAGACAAAGACTGCAACTCACTTGATTCTAAGTGAATGTCTCTCGTTGCAGCGTACGATGATGTCGCGTACGTCATGGTAGTCGGGGAACCTCCGGTACTTCGTGACATACCTCGATATCAGATTGTTCACCTCCGGATACTTCGTGCCTGAAAAATATCAACAACGTCATGTGCCGAATCGTCGCCCTGCTCCAACTGTGCATCACAGTCAACCTTCCCTTCGATTTTCCAGTCTCTGTGCCCCCTTCCTCGTTCCCTTGCCCTTTCCTCATTTTGCCTGATCCATCTTTCTCTTTACTCTCCTTGTCGCAGAGTGGCCTACTCAGAACCAGCTAGAGGATTTGTCCGGGGCAGAACCCCAGCCGCAGTTACATTTTGGTGCACAGTACACCTGCAAAACACATCTGGTTCTAGCATTTCTGGTTCTTTGGTCAACTATTCAGCATTGCAATCAGTGGAACAATTAAAGCCAATGCCACTCAAATTAGCTAGTTAATTTATGTGGAATTTTTAAGGCCCAAAATGGTGACCCTCTAAAATTTGCGGCCCTGTTTAGACGAACAGCTCAAACATGCCTAAGGCTGGCCCTGATGTTAACAAGACATTGCAGTCACCTCTGCAAACAGCCAGTAAAAAGTTCCCCCTCTCCTCCTTCGGTGGATGCTCCCTGGTTTCTGTACTGGTATGACATGTATGACATATGCCAGCTTGCCCACAACACCAGCCAGAAAAAAAGTATTTTTTTATTTATGACAAAGAACTGCCCCACCGTGGTCAGCCACCTTGTCATGGTGGTGGGGGTTTGCACCAATGACCCGAAAGATTTCTAAAATCTGGAGGTCAGGAGCTAACTAAGAGCTGACCAAACCCGTGAGAGCTGACTGCTGCACGTTACCAGTGCTTTTGTGCTGGTTTTGGCTTCACAGCCGACTACGGCTTTATAGCCGTCTATTTACGGATTCACAGCTGTCTACGGCTTTATAGCCGCTACCTGTAACCTTGTGGTTACATTCGGGGATGCGCATTTGGCTAAGCTGATATGGCCTCAGCGCAGGGCAGGTGTAAGCGCCTGTCCACCCTGGAGGTAAGGTAAGGTAAGGTAAGGACAAAGAACTGATTTTACTTTGTCAGTGCAAGTCAACACTGTCAACGTTTGTCAATGGTCGTCACCGTTTGTTAACGATCGGCAATCTGTCAGTTGTGGGCAATGATAGCTGCCGACAGGTGGTGCCACTGATTCAAGAAAATGACCATCAAATACCACAGCGGAAAGACAGAGACCCCAGACTCATCTACCGTAATAACCGAGTGAAATTCCTTACCTCTTTGGGGCATTTGCCCTCACGTATTGGCATTGTCTGACAAGCTGGTCATGACAACAATGACAACAACAAAGTACCACATGGACTAACGTTTAATGGTTTTCAATGACCGAGACCAGAGTGTACTTTGTTGGTTTGGCTCAGTGGTAAAACAATGATGCTTCAGCTGCTGCATTCTCCAACAAAATGCAATCAGGATAAGATCACACCCTGAAGATGATGCTGCACTATATGGGGGCAAATATTAGTTTTCAAAAACTACACCAAGGTCACGCCTGCTGCATGCAAAGTGCCATAAAATAACATTTATAGTAAACAAAGTAAAAAAGAAATATGACAGTGGTAAAATTACAATGGTGATGTAGCTATGTTGGGCTAGAAAAGACTATTAATTTTTCAAATTCTTTTTTTCCGTTTTCTCTACCAGTATGAAAATCAATCACCATATAAGAGGAAAAAGGGTAGATTTAGTTCTCTGCTAGGGTCACGCAAGGTTACCTTCAAATCTAATCGGCTTCTCGATTTCACGTCCAGTGTTTGGTGTGGAGCCTTTCAGCATACAAAGCTTGTTCCAGACTTTTATAATCCGTGACTTATACCTTTCAACCACACATCATCGCGCACATACATAATGGCTACTAACTGCTATCGGAAAATAATGTAAAAGACAATATTCACAGTGCTACCACTGCAGCAAAAACATCACCCAATGCAAATATTTACCAACCACTTTTTCTACATGATAGCTGCATTCAATCTAGCCCTGAAAAACACCCAGTACAAGTAGTTTCATTATAATACCTTTGAATATGCGAGGGTCATTCGATAAATAAGTTACAAAACAGCGTAATTCTGTTGGTTTTCAAAATCTAAAAAAAATCTGAAATATACGTTTTGTAGAAAATTTTATTCCGAAAACGTGTAGAAATTTTTTAATGATGTTCTGTTCACAGAACACAGCCCACACGTGAATTATTTTCAGCACTAGTAATCTGTCATAACTCGCAAGTGACAAACAACATAAAGATGAAAAAATAAATAAACTTTGCAAGTGAACGCCATCTCGTTAAATGCTAAAGGCTTATGTTTCATTTTTCAACATATCGTCAGAGTTCGCTCAAACATTTGTCCTAATAGGATCGGCAAACTACTGAATGTCCGATGCAAAGAACGATTCTGGCTGCTGTCCATGCCACTGAAGAATGACTGATTGCACCCTGGCATATGATACAAATTTCTGCCCATCTAGCATTTTCTTACACCAAATGTGAACTGTTCGCTTTGTAATGCACTTGTCGCCTTATATTGAATGCATCTCAAAAGAAATCTGATTTGCATTTATTTTTTGGCCCATAAAAATACAGTAATGGCACGCTGTTCGTTACAGGAAGATTTCAGTAACAATGTCGCCATAGCATGTTTATAAATAACGTCACAGTGACGTCATCGTAATAAAACTCACAACTTGTATTAAGAACTAAATTCCCTACAAAATGTATATTTTGGATTCTAAATATTTGGAAAACTAACAGAATGGCGCTGTTTTGTAACTTATTTATCGAATGACCCTCATATTATTTATGCACATGATGGCTCTGCAAAAGCTCTGAGAGGGGGGCAGCTGACATGTGCCAAAAAGAAGAGTCCGGTAAAAAGTCTCCCCCTCTCAGTTTTGGGTTCTGATGTACTAAAAAAGGTGCAAATTTATCCAATTAATTTGAATTTGAGTCAACAAAAATAAAATGAAAAATGGAAACTTATCCATAGAGGACCAAATTCACAATTGCTGCTCTATGTCCACATGCAGAGATAAACAGTTAAAATCAGATGTTCATTTGGTCACAATAAGCCTACGGGTCTATTCCTTTTGTGCTTTGATGTTGCTGCATCGTAACAAAAAGTGCATCCTGTCGGCAACAATTCCGAACATTCCCCTTCGATAACAGACATAACATAAAGCAATGTCGAGAAAACAGAACAACTGAAGAAAAACTGAATAGTAGTTGTAACTATTTTTTTTTAAATACAAAACAAATTTCAAAATTTATTAAATGAAATTTAATTAAAAAATCAAACTAAACATTTGTAACAAGTAAGATTAGCTACAACAGCTACAGCAGTAGTAGAAAATAATACATCTGTTAACATAACAGATGCGACTTCTTTGAAAAGAAACAATTTCAAACTGGCATATACATGAACTATAATAAATGATTACAACACACATTAAATAACACATTATGCGCACTCTGTTGTAAAAATCATTCACCTGTCAATAAGCAGATATGTGGAGTCTTCCTGGTCCATCTCTTCTAATGTCAGCTCTTTCTCCTCGAGTCTCTTGATCCGCTCATGATAGTTCTACCCAACACATAGAGACAGCACTAGAATGCAGCTTCCCAGTACATTCGAAACATTTGTTCCAATGTCCCCTTCCAGCGAATAACTGAGATTCCTCCCCACTCTGTCTAATACCGCGTTAGCTAGAGCATCATGATCTATACAGCATTCACTGCATTTACGGCATCCCATTCTGTCCAATGTGTATTCCCAATGTAAAGAATCTGTCAGAAATTCCTATATACAGAACGGCGCATGAATTTTCTTGGGCAGTTTTGATCGGATTCCCAGATCAAGTCAACAAGTAACAGTTGCAAACAGCAAAGACCACTAAGGGCCGGTTTCTGGATCTTAACCGGCCGGTCAAGTTAGTGTTAACTGACAGATTTGCATAACTCGCGTTTCCCGTTGCACTAACCAATTGTCAAAATGGCCGTCAAATTAACTGGCCAACCTCGGACACTTAGCTAACCGTCGATCGTAGTTATCGTATTTAACGCAACTTTTGTACCATTTTGCAAGCAGTTAATTGAAGAATGTGATACTATAAAACGATTTTACCATATATAGCATTGTCTTCAAAACACACGAGGAGACGTTTGCTGCTACAAATTTTACTACAAAATCCATTGATGAATGGACAAAATGGCTGTCCGCATATTGCTTGGCTAGCTCGTGCGCTGGCTGAGGAGCACTTGCGCTCATTAATATTCATAATGCCCACCTGCGCTAGGCCACGGCCTAGTGGCTAGGCGGAAGTGATAAGAGTCGTGTGCATCATTGCTAAGCAACTATAGTTTACCGCTCAGTTAGCTGACAGCCAGTCAGATTTTGTTCAGAAACGCGCACAAACTTAACTAGCGAGTTACAGTTAACAGACGGTTTACTAACTGATCAGTTAACTAAAAGATCCAGAAACCGGCCCTAAGTAAACTACCTAGATCTGCATACCTATTTGGATTGGGCTAGTAAGAAAAAAGCAGAACACTATTACAAACCGACAGCAGATTCTCCAGATATCTGATCTGACGAGCGGATGCAATCTTAGCTTTAACTTTGCCACTGCCATCAGACACTGCTTCAGACTGGTTATCCTTACTGCAGTGAGTAATGGGCTCGGCGGCGTTGTCACTCGGTGTTGAAGTAGTCTCCTTCTCTACCTCACTACTTGCAGACGACTGCTCACCACAAACAGAGGCAGTCCGTTTGACTGACTGCTTCTTGGAAGACTTCCCTCCTACATCAGTCGGTTTTTCCAGAAGTTCCCCATCACAGCTCCAAGCTTGATCCTCCGCATTATTCGCAACGTTGGCAGAAAGTTGTGTGTCGTTACCCTCCACTTCCGGTGTTGTGACCAGGCTCTCAGTTGGCCGAGCGAAGCGTGCATCGTCAAAACTGCTGCAACTGTCTGCATCATCCCCCAGTACCTGCAGCTTGCAGTTAGATATGTCCACATTGGTAGATGCAGTGCTGCCGGACATTGCCGACAAAGGCACGAACCTGCAAGCCCCGGATGAAAGCCGAAGTAATGACGGCAGACTTGACGGCACATCACTGCTGCTGCCAGCACGCTCCCGCTTTACACTAAGGCACGATAACTCTTTCTTCTTTTCAACCAGTTCCATCTTCAGACGTTTACACGCTGACGGGCATCCATCACTCTCAGTCGACTGATCACTGTCGAAACCGACGGTGTGCACCAATGGTTTTATGTTCTTCATCGGCTTGGCTTTGTACCTTCGCAGCTCGGCAACGATGTCGCGAATGTGGACGTATTTGTTTCCCGGGTCGCTGCGTATGCGGCCGGAGAAAGTCCGGATCAGCTTGCAGAATTCATCGGACCAGATGAAATGCCGGTTTGCCTGGTTGTACTTTTTCTGTAACAGCTTCAGGACAATGGTGTCATTGTCTGTGGCTGTTCGGCACAGCTCGATGAACTGAAACATGAAAACAAATGCAATCATGATTAATCAGAATAAGAATGTCAACAACAAAAACAAATTTTGCTTCTCGGCATATACTGACAACAATTGCTATATTTGTCACTGCATGCAGAAAACAAGAAATCTGAGCTAATGCTCATAAGACATGCAAGAGCCTATAGCAGTTCCTGTTCGCAAGTAATCTTGGTCTATCTCTATCCATTTCATCGCAATTCACTCTTTTGCAGCCAAAATTCGCCAAAAAATCACCCACTAAAAACCAATATTTTTAGGGTTCAAGGTCATTTAACGTCATCGATGTTGACATTTCTAAGAAGCTCGTTGCTAGTGCTTGTTATGATAAGCAGCATGTCTGTGCATATCTGCAACTATTTTCATGCTAGACAAGCCAACAACGGATAAATAACCACTTTTTAGAAGGCTACCCCTCTTTGATACCCACTTGCGCAACCCTCCTTAAACGTAGAGGGTTCAGACTTGGACTGCTAAAATCTACATTCAATGCTGAAAATTTTATATGCAGGTTGTTTTGGTCTATCTCCAGCCATTTTGGTGCAATTCGCTCTTGAAATGTGTGTCGCAGCTCGAAATCGCGAAAAATTCACTAAAACCCGCTATTTTGGGAGTTCAAGGTCATTTAACGACATCATTGTTGATATTTCTAAGAAGCGCGATGCCAGTGCTTGTTATGATAAGCAGCATGTCTGTTCGTATATGCAGCAATTTTCACGTTAAATGAGCCTATAGCAATAAAATAACAACTTCTAAGGGGGGTGCCCCTCTTTCGCCCCCTCATTCGAGGGGATCCCCTTTATCCAGTGGGATGAAATTTTGTCACGAAATTATAGAGACAATAGGCTATCATATGGTAAAAACAAGAAATCTCGATCTCACCTGGTCTTGTATTGGTACCGGATCGTGATGGACAGACGGACAGACAGAACTACCGTACGTAGCTAATAAACGCTATAGCTATGCAAGCTCTCGTGCGTAATGACAGGCCCACATAACAGCACAATCAAGATGGTCACACCACTGAGGTTCTTGGGTCTACAAAAAAAACCTAAATAACTTCCGAAGTCAGGGTAGTTAGCACCAAACACCAGAAGAAATGTCGCAATTGCCAAACAGCATAAAATAAACTGCGAAAAACAAATACAGGGGAAAAAACAATAGCATGATGGGGTTTTTGTGCTGACACATCACTCATTATTTTGGCAGTCTACTCACATGTAAAGATAACACATATGTGAGCTATGATGAAAGTCATTGCAATATGTCTAGTGTAAACTTTTGAAATTCAACAAACTTTTTGCAGTCTGATATCTGCAACAAAATCATTACAGTGACAACTATTGTACATCAGCACTGTAAATTCCAAAAACAAATGCAAGAATTTATGCAATTCTGCAATTTTTGGTGGACATTTCATGGGTATAATAATCTTACAGTAAATGACTGACAATGGAAATTATGTCAAACTAGAAAGTTGCAAACGAATCATCAGTGTAGCTACGAAAGATGTAGACAAATCTCACTCTGTTAAAATCTTCTCGACTTCTTTCCATACCGATATTTCAACTGGTTAGATGATTAAGCAGCAGCAGTATGGCAATCTGTGTCATGCACACAAATATAAGATATGCAGATGTACAAAGTAACATGTCATGGTCTAAATAACCACTGATCAAACAATACAAACAAACTTTCACCATGGATGAGATTCAAACTAGCCTAATAGCAAGCTGTGCTCATACGAAACAGATAAATGTTGCCCTTTGTTGAAAGTCGTCGAACTACTGCCGTTCATTTGCATCCTATATTTATGACAAAACAGCATTCCAGCTTGTTCGCTAGCACAAAATCTCCCATTGCATCTTAAAACTATAATGTATGACAACTATTAACGACAAAAGAAACAATTTTAGACTAGATTTTTAGTGAACAATGTGACACTAAAAATCAAACAACCACCACATTGCCTAGTCATCTGCTAGTAGCCAGCAGTGGCCATGCTAGACTGCTAGAAAGCACTGCCTGACCTTGATGATGTCAGTGAATTTAACCTTCGGCTGCTTTTTACCTAAAGAAATCTACGGTATCTAGTACCTAGTATCTACATACAGCCGTATCTAGTACAGTTAGATTCAAACCCACAATCTAAGCACCAGAGGCCATATGCATAACACTGTGTGTAGTCACTGTTATCATAAAAAACCCCAGTTAGTCCGTCGTAATTCAGATTTAGTCCGAGACTAAAGACACGACCAGTATCGGTCCTGCAGCGTATTTTGGCAATGCTAAACTATGCTCTCGAGGCTCCCGAGGCAGGCGTGGTTATACAGCGAGTTTGCTGCAGCAGCGTCGGCGGCGGCATCACTGAGCAGGCAAGTAGACGGCAAGTGCAATGATGTAATTATCGCAATTACCGCTGGCACGTGTGCTTTGATGACACCGCCTGAATAGCAGCGTTGTTCATACATGTGAGTAGAGATTACTAGGCATGCATTACCGCTTAAAGGTCCATGGCCACGGTCAAACTCACTCGCGCAATTTCTGTAGATTTAAATTTGACATTTAACCTCGCATATGTAATATGTCTATTTGAGCTTCATAAATATATGAAATTAATGCGTGAATTCAAACGAAATGCGGCATTACGTTACGTTATGCGAAATATTCTAATCTATCAGTGCCCGCAGTGACGTCATGACCCTAGCCCATATTGATCATGAATATTAATGCATTCACGACGTCTATGGGCTAAACTCATAACGTCACCGCAGATCATCATGGCGGTGCGATTTCTACGTCGTTTTCGTAGATCGTCGACTTCAAAGGTAAATTTTTCCGTGTTGACAAAACGCTGGGCGCCGATATTACTGTCAAAGTTATCATAAAATTCTGCACTTTCAGGAAAATGGATAAAATGTATA
>Ga0209367_1004169_pt1 | contig 19904 bp, 9 predicted proteins | sample WorMetLIZISLAND2_FD_187412 | JGI IMG/M metagenome (GOLD analysis project Ga0209367, IMG submission 187412) | Marine gutless worms symbiont microbial communities from Max Planck institute for Marine Microbiology, Germany - Olavius geniculatus... ...
GCTGTAGACGGTTACATCGCTCGTCTCCACTGCACCACTGTAGAGCGCATAACAGCAGCCGCGCCGTCGGTTAGAAAAGTTGCGGTAAAGGTAAAGGTGCCATACCCCAACTGGGGCGTAGGCGGGGTGCTCATCTCCTTTTCTTGGACCCTTGAGCCCGTTGGTGGATAGACCACTGAGTCCGTGACGCATGGCCAGTGTAACGCCAGAGGCCAGACCTACGGTTACCCTCCCATCCGCAGAGCGTCGCCGCCTTTGGCCGGTACCAAACTATACTGCTTGGTGAACAGATGCACATGTGTCACTTGTGTGAACAACTTGCCCAAGGTCAATACCAGGCAGTGCCCCGGCCCGAGTCAATCCGGGGATCTTTCATACCCCGTTTACATGATCGAGCAAACATCGAGCAGACATCGAGCAAATGTATTCAAAATACACGCGCTAATTGCCCGACGTCTGCTCGATGTTTGCTCGATGATTGCTCGACGTTTGCTCGATGTCAGCTCGATCGTGTAAACGGGGTATCAATCACCAGTCCGGTCCGTTACCATCACACTACGAAGCCACACCGAAAAGTTGTGGGGGACAAGAAGTAGCACTTTTCCGTTAGCTAACTGCAAATTTTTGACGGAGAAGGCTATAGCTGCTCAAAATTGCAATTTTGCCCTAAATTCCCTAAAATGGAAAATTTCCAGCCACAATTTTGTATTTTTCGAAAAAAGATTCAGACAGACTAAAATTTAGGGAGAGGCAATTGCCTTCTGTTTCCTACCACGACTCTACTGCGCAGCACACAGCTGCACAATTCACACTCAATTCAACTAAATCTGCGAGAATGCAGTGCAGATCGCCAATCACTATATATGGTTCGTAAAAACAGGCATTATTAACGATAAATTAGTTATTGGGACAAAATCAATGAGCGCTGCTGACCTTTTCGAACTCGCAAAAGTCTTCGTTCTTACGCAGGCGTTCCAGGTAAGTCATCGCCTTGGAGTAGTTGAGGCAGTATTCGTGGTAGACTTCACCGTCACGAGTTAATTGACAAAACTATCGCCGCGCACACACACAAAACCAAACACTGTCTAGTGCCTCTATCACACAGATCATGTAACGAACGTCAGCAAAAAAAGTCGAAAACAAAACTTTAAAACTGGTTTTTATGTAAACAGCGTTTGTATAAAATGAATGAAAAACTACAGTCTTTTTAATGGCGTATTAACGAAATATATCGTTGCTAAATTCGGTTTATTTACATCGTGTCCGAAAAAAAGAGCCTACGGTTTTTTCAACATATCTTTGTCAAACCTTAACGTATTTTCAAAATTTTTGACATGAGTCGTCCTGAGTATTCACTTTATTAAACTGTTAAAATATTTTCTCTCTACATTGCCATGTTACTACGTAGAGCTGACGTAATTATGACATCATCAAAAAACCGTTCTTATTGTATCCGAGGTGAAAAAAGCTAACACTGTTTCGGTTAATAACTTTAGCAAAATTGAAAATATGTACGTACTTTTTTGTATGCAACATTAAAAAAGCAACATGCAACTGACAGTATACTGATAGTCCACTTCGCCCAAATACTGACGCCACTTTGCCGTGTAAAATAAAAAACGCTTCGTATTCTTATTTTACTCCACACCAAAATAAACGGAAATGCAGAAAAATAGGCCTTTTAGCCTGTAGCTGCCTTAGTTGTTACTCATCAACAGTGACAAAACTTGCTATTAACTAACTTTTGAGTCAACAACTTTTTTACAAATGTGCACTACCGCGACGCTAACGCAGGCTGCAGAAATGACGCTGCTCGCTGATAACGGCTGCTGCACAACGACGTTCCCGTACTGCACGCGACGGCCACGCATTAACACGGCGAAAAGCAAGAGTAGGTTAAAAATTATAATAAAAAATAATTTATTTCTATATTAACAATCTCCGAAGTTTTTCTACTGCAATTTTCTTTCATCAGTTTTCCTGTTTTCATATTGCAGAGGCTCATTTAGACGTTATCTGTCCGCAAAATGGCATTTTGATGACGTCACGATTAAATTAGCTATATTTAATGAGAAGTAAATTTTAAAAACAAGTTTTAAATGTTTTAAGTAAAGCGTATCATTGTGATAATGTGTGCCAAAAATTAGAAAAATAAGTTTAAATTTGTCGAAGTTATTCAGGAAAAAGTGTAGGCTTTTGTTCGGACACGGTGTGAATTCAAGAATCAATTTTTGGCCGTCAAAAATATTAGGCGTGACTGACTGTAACAAATAGCAAAAGTAAGTAAATCTAAATACACAACTTATTGTTATATTGTAATTTGACTTCAGCATAGCCTACAATTATTTCAATACCACTGTCATTTTCACATCGACCAGTCGACGCTTTTTTGAAAAATGAAATAAAACGTTCAAACTTGCAAAATGTAAAAACATGTTTTTTGTAAAACATAGAAAAAACATAAAATGCGTTTTTTTGCGTCGATGTATCCGTATAAATACATGAATTTGCATGCATCAGTGTAAAAAATTACGTTGTTTTTTTTCTCCGCAACAGCATTTTTTAAGCCGTATACAAGGTGACAAAATTGAATTGAGCTGAATTGAAGTAAACCAAAAAATGAAGTACACCGACATACTATGTTAGTTCGATTTAGTTCAGTTCAGTTCGGTTCATTTCTCTCCTTCTGTACTCGCTTTTATACCCCGTTAACACGATCGAGCATACATCGAGCGGACATCGAGCAAAACTTCGAGCAAACGTCCAGCAAACATCGAGCAAATATCCAGCAAATATAAAGCAAACATAGCAAACATCGAGCAGACATCGAGCAAACGTCCAGCAAACATCGAGCAAATATCCAGCAAATATAAAGCAAACATAGCAAACATCGAGCAGACATCGAGCAAACGTCAAGCAAACATCGAGCTGCCTCGTCCACCTAACATACAGCCAGCTTGTCGAGCCACCTCGTCGAGCCAACTTGATCGTGTAAACGGGATATTAGTGATAATATTATAAAGTCGCGCTGTTTCTATTCTTAATAATAGCCGTCCGTAACTGACTGACCCGACGAAGTCCTTTGAGTAAGACCTCTGTTCGACCGAAGTCCGTTGCGACGTTTCCGTCTTTGAGCAGCAGAGATATGAAGTCCCGACTAAACGTGTAACTCACCTATATACGCATGAAAACCGTCAGCCTCCGTTGAATTTTTGTCTGCATAACTTCAGCAACTGTCTGCTTACTTTCAACTGGCATATTAAGCAGTGAATCTGAAAAAAACGATCATTAAAAATGCCGATTCAAAAAAATTAAAGAAATCTACAGTAAGAGAAACAAACAAATCAACGTTCAGTCCCAAAGGCAGTACGAGTTGGGCGCCTACAGGGTGTTCCAAAAAACGGATACCCAATTTTATTTTTGGGATAACTTCGGTAATTCAGCACCGATTTTAACCATTCTTTCACTGTTACGAGCAGAAATTTATTATGGCGCGTAAACGTGAAGTTCTTTCACCCACCGCACCTTTATTGTGTGACCACATTACCTAGCAAAACAAACACTGTCAAAGCTACAGTGGTCTCGGAGAACAGGCAACACATAAAGATATCAATTTGGTAGCATAAAATAGTTAAGCTTACTTACTTATTTGCAGTAGTGCCTTGTGACGTTATTGTTACGTCATATTGTGTTTATTTACTTTGTTTACCAGTAATAATTTTTAGAATAAATCGTTTGATATGGGCAAAATAATAAAGGATGATCGCTGTTTGATCATAGGCTTACAAACTGAGAACTGTTTTGCTAGGTAATGTGGTGACACAGTAAAAATGCGGTGGGTGCAAGAACTTTACTTTACGCGCCATAAATTTCTGCTTGTAACAGTGAAAGAATGGTTAAAATCGGTGCTGAATTACCAAAGTTATCCCAAAAATAAAACTGGGTATCCATTTTTTGGAACACCCTGTATAGTTGCGAAAGACTTGCAAAACAGAAAAAAATTCATAGCTTACGATGCAACAGATACTAACAAATGAAATGCTTAACTGATCTACCGCGTAACCAACTGACTGATTAAATGATTGATTGATGAACTAATTTACCAATACATACGTAGCAAAGTTCGTCGAGGTTTCCGAACAACTCGTGCGGTTCAGCGAACATCAGGTGACCTTCGACTTGGACTTTCTTCAACGGTTCCATGAAACACTAAATAATATTATAAACGCTATTGTCACAAACGTAAACAATATTTACTATTACTTTTTTCATGAAGTACTGTTACAGTTTCAGCGCTGTAGTAAAATGGGACACTCTCTAACCTTATAGTCTATTGCAGATCCAGTTTTTCTTTGCTACTACACTTGAGTGAGCATTGAACCGAGCTTTTCGAAGTTCTGATAACAATACGAAACAAGTGCCTAGCTGTTTCTAGGGAATGCCGAATGTACTTTACATATCGCTTAAGGACATTTAATGTTTTTTTTTACTTATTTAATGTCGAAATCGCACTACGTCCGGTATCAGTAAATGAGTAAAAAACTGTTTCTACGAACATAAATGCAGAATAAACTTTGTGTTGCAAATTGCGGCCAAACCGTTGCAAAAATCGACATGGTTATTACTAACATTTTATTAACTTGACAACTTATTAATGCTCTATTTAACTATAGCATCGCCGACCCTAACAATGTACCGTTTAGCCACAGTAGATTTCGTTATAGACAGACGACACATTGTACTATAAGCGCGAAATTTATTACAGTCGGCTAAAAATTCACAACAGTCGCTATCAAGCAACGAATAATAGCGTTCAACATCTATATGTCTCAAAGTTATTAATGAAAACAGGCTTACATGTTTGAGCACCATTAGATGGTCCATAAGGAAGACACATTCACTGCGGAATAGCTCCCACACCGCTTCACGCCTCTTGCGTTCGGTTTCGCTGACGTCAGCAATTTCTGCGCTGACGTCATTATTCTGCGAGACGCCTAGGTCGATCCAGTGTGCATCCTGCAGAAAATTAGTTCACTATTCGCCTTATAATTACGCAATTAATAATGATAAAGCTGTAAAGGCAATAGCGTTATCATCGTCATCAGCATCAGCAGAAACAGCACGTACAACTGCTAGGCCTAGTACGTACTGCTACAGTTCTACTGCTAATGAAAATGATGAATTGATGATCTTAATAACAATAACAACAAAATCCCAGTATTCTTATCTATAGAACTGCAACGTTTTATTATGTTTCTCGTTTATCGCACATAGAAAAAAAGACAATAAAAATAACGGATAACAAACCCACATTCTCCGATTTTCAATCTGTGAAAACTTAATGCTTGGTCAAGCCATAAACAAAACATTAAATGTTGTAAAATGTCAATGTCAGAAAAAACGCACGTGCCATGTTGTTCGATAAAAAGCCGCAGCACAGCCTAAATATTTAGCTTGATACAATTACTGGTTATGTAGTATAACCGTACGTTAGGTACCTTGTAGCGTGAAAGAAACTTGTCCTTGAACTCGGATGGCTTCAAGTTATGCAGCACCTCGCTTAGCTCGAGCAGCGCTTCTTTCGATGATCGGCGAGACTTCTTCTGTAACGTTCCATTACCGCACCGGCAATCAGTCAATATTACGCACGATGCGATGAAAGGTTATGATTACGAAATGTGGCAAATGATAATGAAATGAACAGAAATAATACAAACTTACATGGTTAAATAAGAAGTGCAAATTATACAGTAAGATACATCTACATAGACATATCCGTCCTTTGCCTTATTTAACCATGATTTTGTCGTTGAAAACTTAACCACTTTATCTACCCTACAGAATGTACGAAGTACAGGTATACTATTTTGTCAAAATTTGTCAAACCGAAATACGGAGTATCATAATCTCGTCTGATCTGGTAGCCAACATGCCACTGATCCCTAAAGTTTCAGAACGTGATCAGTTTAAAATTTGATGCAATTCTCTCAATTTAGTTCTAAGATGTAGCGCTAGCGAACTCTCCAGAGCCGAAAGCGCAGTGGCGCACTCACTTATGGGTTATTTACACGATCCGGCAAACGTCCAGCAAACTTCCAGCAAATGTATTCAAAATACACGTGCTAATGCTGGACGTTTGCTGCCATATGTTATAATGGAGCTGGACGTTTGCTGGATCGTGTAAACACCCTATTACCGACGATTCCAAAACGTAACGATAACTATTGGAGGCGGATGTACAAAGATGTGCTAGCAATGTTGTTGTACATGATGTCGTAATGCAATAGTTCCCATCTGCTAAAACAGTGCGAGTGTCGACGTGCAAAGCCGTATCCACCGAACACTGATGGCGTGCCGTGTCACCCTGCTGTCAACCAGAACTCACGCATGAGGAACAAGGAAGAGGAGACGATTCGCTGTCAAGACCCTGCAAGCCGTAAAACCCAAACTGCACTAAATGGACTTATTGTTCACCTGTTGGACAACGAACTGTGCGACAAGCTGTACGACAATTCCGCGATAAATCAAAACAAACGGAGTTTGGGCTTTAGCCGCTGTTCAGTTTGTTTTTTTTTGCTCCGTCTTTCTCTTCTTATAGAGTACATAATTATTTGCAACTGGGCCACTGTGACGCAGTGTTTAGTACGTATGCGCTTACGTATGAGGATGCATGTGAGACAATGCGATTGTTAAGTACGTTAGCATATTAACAACTTATTACGCGATTAATTGTTAATAATTTTCAACAATTATAATAAATTTAATCGTTAACTTACGACTAAAGCCAAATCAACAACCCCAACATCACGTAATCGACTCGATGGGTCAGCTGGACGAATGCGGTGTGACAATTATCTTTGTAACTCAGCAGGTGCAAAAATGCTCATTCGTTCACCTTTCTTGGCTTCCGTAGTTTGGCAGAGAGTTATCTGAAATTCATGTTGCAAATTCGTCAATGTTTGAATCAATTAAAGTGGACGGATTCGTTAGTTCTGCGAATCGTCGCTCGCATCGACTTTTTCGAAGCGAAAAGATCAAAGGTCAAAATGCAAGCAATGGCGGTTTTAGGCCCGGGCCGGGGGGGCACAACCCCCGTTTTGCTCCACCCCCCAGTTTTATGGCCACCTGTGATTTTTTGGTAAGGATATTTGATATTTTGCGTTTCTAAATTTTAGAAAAGTCGGCAAATTTGCGGACTTCATTGAACGTCTAAAAACCAAAAGTGCTTCAGCTTCAGGGGGCTTCGCCCTCCTGATTCCCTGACCAGGGGCTCCGCCCCTAGACCCCGCTGGGGGGTTTGCTTCCAGATTCCCGTTATAGGCTTGCGAGATCGCGCTCGCCATGGGGCCGTGCCCCCCAGATGTTGCGGGCTAGAACCGCCACTGAATGCAAGGTGTTCGCTAATGACTAAAAGCCAATTTCAAGAACATCACCGATATGCGGGCGTTCAGTAATAAATAATTCATAACTGCAAGATATCCCCGTGTGTGATTACGCCCTCTAACAGACGAGACTGATGCGATTAGCAAAGTAGGCGGGTTACTCATCAACGCATTTCACGACAGTCGTGAGTCGTCGTGACTTAAGGCACGTACAGAGCGACATAAATGAACTGAACTGAACTGAATTGGCATGGTATAGTTTAGTTTTTGACAAACTGCCCAATAGGCAAGCAGTAATGCATTACAGTAGGCATTGTCCAACGGTATTGGTGTCTACGTGACTACCCGCACGTACGCGTCAATTTATGACCAATGGGCTGGCTTTGCTCGCCCATTGATTACTTCGTCAAAAACTAAACCGTGTCAGTTCAGTTCAGTTACGTCGCTCTCTTTGCGCCCTTACCGAATGATGCTCAATGCTGATACTAACAGCTATTCTATCGTTAAGTGTCAACTTCTAGCATTACACATCGCCAGAGTACAGCGGCGACACTGAAATTCTGCCAGCTCTAATGAATGTCACGCAACTGCACTAGCAAATTAACGTTTCTGGCGGCAAATACAGGCTATTGCGACGGATGCTACCATTGCGTCGTCGCTTATATCCGCGAACCTACTTATCTCACGGTTTACAAAAGTGGTCCTAGACATAATGTTTATTATTTAGTCCACGTTAAACACCTCTATGACGCTGATGATGACTAGCTCACGTCTTCACGGCGACACGGTGATGCGGTATATAAAGTTAGATGTTACTTGCTTACTTAAAACCTCGGTTTGCTGACCGCGATGCCCAGTGGCCCAGAAACGTCGTCGCGGCTAAGTGGATCAGGTGACGGATTAATATGCGAGGACAGCGAGCACGGGTGGTCTTTAGAGCGCTGCTGCTCAGAGCTCAGTCGTCTAATCAACTTGTACTGTTACACGACAGCGACTTTGGTCGGTAAAGAGACCGAGAATTTTTGTGCTTTAGTTCATCGCTCAGCGTCAAGAGATTGTACACATACTCAACACCAGAGTTGCACGAATCTTTTTGGGAAAAAAACTCATGGACTTAAACAGTAGGCCCTAACTTCCGCATGTCTACAGATTGTATCAGTAAGTTTTTGTTCTAAATAACAGGACTTTAAAATAACAATACTAGTATAATAACTAAAGCTAAGCTAATCAAATTATAAAAATATCGGTAACGTGCCATAAGAATTTAATTGATATATAAGTAAACTAACCAGTTTCCGTAAAGAAAACGTTCTTTTCAACTTTTTATCTGTACAATCATCACACAATATATTGGCTAAGATAAATTATAATATCTTTATTGTAAGATCATAATCACTAAGTAAATTATGGGTATTGGAGCATACGAATATTGAATAAACTACACCGAACACAAGCTTGACTGGATGGGCTCAACCGTCGACTGTGAGCGTTGTAAATTAAATAGCCATAGAACGGTTGTGGTAGTTTGCATCATTAAATACAACTTTTTCGTTTTCTGCACTTTTACGTATCAGTTGGCCTAATCCACCAGTAGTGGGCCTACTTTGTTCCCACTTTTACTTAGTTATACAGTTGCCAGAAATAAATTTCGATCCGATTAAGCCCTGTTCGCTGAAAATGTAGAATCCTTACATAATTTTTTTCTTTCAATAAATAAATTTACAGTATAAGGCATACACGGTCCCCAGACCGGAGCTGTCGTGCTGCACCAAGTAAACTTCTAAATGTCGCAACACACCTAAAATAAACCCCACAGGCCAAAAGATGTCGCACTGCTTTCTGGCATTTTCTCGCATGTGAGACCCCCTATCTGTGGGGGCAATGTTGGGTCGAGCCTGCTGAACATGTCTAAAGCCGCCAGTCGTAGGTCTACATGTATTTATCGTCAGGGGCGTGCAGCGTCCAGCTCCCCTCAGCACCAGGGGCAACCTTCCCCACTACTTGGATGCCTTCCCCTTTTCCTCTTCTCCCTTTCTCTTCCTCCCCTTCCCGTTCTCTCCCATTTCCCCTCCTTTTCCCCTTTCCCTTCCTGTCTGTCCTTTCCCCTTCCCTTTTCCCTTTTCCCTTTTCCCTCTCCTTTCTTTTAGATATAAGCCCTTTTAAATGCAGCTGGCGGTTCTGGAAAGCGCTGTAAGCTCTCCGAGTGGGATCTGGGGCGGAGCCCCATCATCACGACGCGAAGCGTTCAGCCGTAGCATTCCGCCGTTGCGATTTGTCGCCAAAACGAGCGGTCCTCTGCCAGCTGCAGAGCGTCGGTCACTGATATTCTTGTGTCGCGGCAGATCTGATAGATCCAGGTGATGGGAGGTCGACCACGAGCGCGTTTCCAATCAGGAGATGGTCGGGCACCGTCTTGGGCTTCGCAGCAAGTCCGAAGGATCTGGTTTGCCGGAACGTCCTCTGTGAGTCTGGCCACATGACCAAACAGTCCGAGTCTTCGTTTGCGAACGATGGAAGAGGCTGCCAGGAGATCGGTCCGGCGTAAGACTTCGTTGTTAGATGCGAAATCGTACCATCGTGCCCCAGCCAAAATTAAATTTGGTAAATTTTAACCTTTAAAATGTGACATCTGGTGGCAACAAATTTAATTATTTGCTTTATAATTAAGTGACCAAATTTAATGCAGTTTAAACAATATAGGAAAACAAAGGTGGCGTGGCACAACAACTTTAAAACTAGGTAAGGCCGTAGCCAGAATCTTTGCTCGGGGTTTGACCTTCCCTTCCCGGCCGTTCCCTTTTCCTTATATTTTCTTCCTTTTTCCTTCCCCTCCTTTGTTTTTTTCTTCCCTCATTTTCCCCTTTTCCTTCAATTCCCTTTTCTTCCCTTAGAATTAGGACCCCTCAAATCCAACTAGAGAGTCTCGGGGAGCGCTGCGAGCTCTCCAGCGGGGTCTGGGGCAGAGCCCCAGAAGAGATCGAATTTAGAGCATTTTAGCCTTACAATATGACATCTGGTGGCAACAACTGTAATTATTTTCTTCAGAATCAATTGACCAAATGTAGTCTATGCAGTTTAAATCATAAAGGCAAACAAGTGCAGCGGAATGAATTAAAAAGTGGAGGTAGAAATAATCTGCAGTCGAAGCAAGCAGAAAATTTTTTTTGAACCATTGTATACGCAGAATTGACATGATAACTTTACAAATTCCAGGGGGTATGAACCCGCTTACCCCCACTCCTCTCTTAAATACGGCGTTAAAAGTAGAGGACTACAAATAATCTGCGAGTAAAGCAAGCAGAAAAAATGGAGCTATTGTACGAAGAATTGTCGCATTCTGTGCCATGCGTTTCTAGGCAATTTGCTATCGAAAGAATATTTCCCCCATTTTTCGATTTTCTACTCCCTCCAGGAGGCATTTGCCAATAGAGTGGATGCCCCTGTTTGTCTTACAGACCTTGATCGAAGACGGTAGCGGATGGAGAGACGAGGCTAGCGGTAGACGCCTGCTGGTAGGCTCGCGTACTGGCAAAGTCGCCAATCGTGTTTCTCTTGAGTAGAGGTGGAACGACTGGGCGAGGCTTAGGGAGAGCCAGAGAGAGCAGGTCACCCGGGTAGTGAGTACCCAGATCCGCCGAGCTGCGCTTTCGACGTAGATATCTGTCGTCAATTGATGCCGGCCCGCTGCAGCAACACACACACCATAAAAAGCTGGAAAGAAATGAACGAACAAAGAAGTTAAAAACGCGTTTTATGATGACCAAATTGATAAAGTACATGTATATGACGTCGGATGAGTTTGTCTTTTTAGACCGAACACCGGTCATTCTCGTGTTTTGAAAACGTTCTAACAGATTTTGTTTCTTCTTCATGGTTTTTGTATTTACGTTAAAATTCCGCTTGGATCAGACGGACAGACAGTGGGACGGACGGCCAAATCGTGCATAGGCAGCCGCATAATGCGTGTACGTTTCACAATCAATCAATCAATCAATCAAAAAAAATTTGTATAGCGCGTCCTACAGTCCTGAACGGCAGCGCTTAACAACTAAAAACACTACGCCTAAAATATAACAATAAAATCTAACAAAACGGTATGATGATGTCTAAAGTCCGTATGCAATATTAAATAAGAACGTTTTAAGACTGTGTTTAAAAGTCGTGTATGTGGCAGTGTTTCGAATGTCAGTAGGTAGTTGATTCCAGGCTTGTGGTCCAGTAGTAGAAAACGCTCTTGAACCGAACGCAGTCCGTGATCGTGGTATGTCCAAAAGGCCGTCTTGTGCCGAACGTAGATGACGTCTTCCAGCAAGATCTGCTACTGGCACGACCATGTCGGTTAAGTACTCTGGGGCATGCCCGTGAACAATTCCATGCATCAAGCTGCACATCACGGCCTGGAAAATATTATGTGAGTGTAACGATACACAATACACTCTAGACCATGGTGAAACATGCGCATTTTATGACTGTGACCGACGGCGTGTTCCGCCTGGAACATGTGCATGCCAACCAGACGAGAGACACGTTTCAACCATCATGCTTGACTGGAGCGAGTTTATGAGCGGTTATAACACCGCAGACAGTGCGGTGAGAGATAGGATGACGAGACGAATGAGGTCATAAAATAACGGATATTATGAAATGCGTGCAGTACGTAGATGCTAAGCGTGCAACGAATACAAATCTGTACTGTGACGACGATCATTGCGACGACAAACAGGACTAGAAAGACACTCAGAGAGCGCAAACCTTCAGCTAAAATTCAGTAAAAGGAGATATGCCAACTTTTTCCATTGTGTTCGCCAAGTGACCGCACCATATTCGCTTAGGCGAAGCTTTTCCGTACGGTATCCGGCAGTGCATAGTCATTCTTCCATCCAATCGTGAATCAGCATTTTTCTAGATCGCCACCACAATCTAATTACGTCTAAGTTGGGCCAAAAGTAACCTATCCCCAGATAATTTCGCCTGTAACTTTTTGCGTAACCATGCACACAAACCAACAGACGGATAAACGCCGAATCTATCACCTTCTCTTGGCGGAGCTAAATGTAAGATCGGTTTAGTTATACCTGATTTCGACGTCTTCGCATGAATTTGTCGGTGACACGTCTCCTCCATCGGGCGCGCTGACACGACCAAGTGTCTACAAACGTCATGAAATCAAACATATATATGCTTATACAAGCAAACACTTCATTAAAGTTAGAATAATGTAACGTTTAAAGTACCGGTAAAGGTAATGGCAAATTTCGTTGTTGGAATGACAATTTTTGTTCTTGCAGTGCAATATGACCAGTCTTTTGTTTTGCAAACACTGCTAATGATTTGAGATAAAATAATGACTACGAGATCACTCAAAGAATTTAATTACTATTACAGTTAAGGACTAGAAGGCAACAGAGTGGTGTTTTATTTAATTCTTTGCCGAATTTAAAACCGGGTGAGATTAAAAAAATTATCAATGTTGACTTTTTGTAAAAATTCTAAGCGATTAAGACTTCCCCCTACTTAGAAAATGGCAACCACAAATGCTTTACGGCAAATACTTTTTGCAGTAGTTTGTATGGGTCTTCAGAGACGCGTGGACAAATGCCGGATAGGTGCACAAAAGCCAGCAGTGAAGTCTCAAGTCTGTTGATTCGACTTTTGAATGACAAAAAAAAACTGCCCACACAAGCCGGCGGCAGGTTGTTCGTTGTGTTGACAAAACGACGGACAAACGGACGACGCAAGATGCCGAACAAACAAACAGCTGCAGGCCGATCGACTGCACGGCCAACAGACAGCGTGATATATCGCCACCAGGATCCTCCAGGGCCTATAAATAGTTGTCGCTACTTAAGCTTTATTGTCGCAGACCGAAGACGCCGATATCCCATTGTAGGATCGTCCGACAGAAAAGTCTCCCCCGGCCGACAATTTACCGGCAAAAATCCGACCCGCCCGGCGGCCGCCCGGGCGAGGCGGATTTTTACCTGTAAATTGTCGGCCGGGGAGACTTTTCTGGGGGCGATCTTATAATGGGGAGACTTTTTATGGGGCGGGCGATATTTTAATAAGAGGTAGACATATCAAATTCGTGAATGGACCGTGATTATCTCTCCCCTGCGGATTTTTCATAGCAGAAACATTTTTATGTGACACCGGGCAGTGCTCGGTGACGACAGAGCGGGCAGGGAAGACGGACTGGACACTACACGGCCCACCCAGCCAGCTCGACGTCGTCTCGACTTATGTACACCATCATTACCATCTAACCAAATAAGACAACAACAGCGAACCGACAACGTCTTGTGACCAGCAGCCACAATGCTATCATGCAGCATTCTAGTGTCTTTTTTTCATAGGGTGAAATAAACGAGGAATAAAACACCGAAACAACAACGCCGACTTGTTTTAGATCAAAAATGGGAAAGGCTGTCCTTTCCGCCTGGATATGGAGTTTTGGGAAGAAACGGATGCTCTTTGCTTTTGGCTCATTAGCGTAGTTGTTCCTTTGGCAAATAGGCCTCAATATGCAAATGCCGGTGTCAGTTGCAGTCGGTAAATAACAGCCAGCTTCTGACGACGACTACCTAGTGCGGCTTGCTGGTGTGTTTCGTTTTGCATGCGCGAAAGTCCGAAACGGAAATAAAACTGTTTCCGCTTCGGTTTTATTGCTGTTTTATATCGCATGTGAGACAGACCCCAGTCGTTGTCGGTCGCCTGCTACGGGAGATTTCGCACAATGCAAGTTGCATATACTATATTTCGCTGACAACGTTATTACGTTGACAAATGTAAGGCGCGGTTATGCCTGAATACTACCGAATAGGCCTAATCCGTTTATGTGGCGAGAGGCGAACAATCGGCGGTTTGGCTGGCCACATGGTTATGGTCCACGTGGCCGTTTCCTAACTAAAACTGGCCTTAACCCTAACCCCTAATTTTTCCCACGTGACAAACGGGAAGTCACGGGCCACATTATACATTTTATACACTTCCGTATTTAGTCGTCGAAGTCGGATTGTCAATGGCAGCGTGAAACTAAATTTGAAGAACTCGTCACCACCGTTGGCGTACTGGCAGACTATTGGCAGCATTCATGTAATCGCCGGCATTATAAAGCAAAAAAATACAGCAGGCTGTAAAAAATTTCACAGCACATTAACACACAGTCAGTGCGATGCGGATGATATCACCTTTTGTGATTTTTGCTGTTTTCGATGTGCGAGTTCTTCAATGTTGCCGTTAACAAGTGTATTAACTAATATTTTGTACATTTATCTGTTAAAAAGCCGTATTTGCTGCAGCTTTGCGATTTGTTGGTATAGGGCCTACGAGATAAGAACTGCGCACGTTATGATAAAAAGCTAATTTTTCTGCATTTAACAGTGTGTGATCGATTGTATGACATCTTGGGTGGTAATACGTCACTCGGTGTATGGACACCGGCGGTTCCTTAGGTGGCGTGTCTTTTGTACTGTAGGTAGACATTAATTTATAGCCAAATATAAGCTGATGAAAATATTCAGTAATTCAAACAAACTTTAACTTGTTATAGCCAAAACCTTTTGCACAACGTCAAATAGTTTTATAGGCTTTGAGTTTACTGCTCGTAACGTAATAACAGCAGCAACGTGGGTATGAACAAAGAGTGGGTGTGAATAAAGATTATCATAAAAACGCCCATATCCTGTTGTGCTCCGCCTACTGACGCCGTCGGTGACCCACCGCATGGAACAATAGGAAACACCCAAGCTTCCGACTATATCGTGTGATTTATTTCTTGGTGTTTCTGCTTGTAAACAAGTGGTCTACTAATCTATCACCTGGCTTGCGGATGGTCGTCAACAGGCTATGTATACGCGCGAGGTAAAGCTGGACGCGAATCAATCACTTGGCGTTATCATCGACACCAGCCGCAATGTCTTCATTGCCGGATTTAGGACTGAGCAAGAAGAGCGGTTGCGCTTCACAGCCAGGCGGTTTACACAGTCCATACGTTTCGTGAAAACTCAACCGTCTTGTTGTTGTTAAACGTGTTCCACAGCGTCCAAAATTTGGCGTACTTGAAATCAGTTCAAATTTAGTGCAACAAATTTCCCTTATAAAAACTAAAAAATCACAGCTACCCAAAAAGGGGACCAAGTGTCATACAGCAGCATCATCATCATCATTAGACAAGGGCTCAACATTATGTCCGTTGACATCCGACGCCTGCTTCACCATCTTCTGCCTTTTGCTTTGGTCCTCATTTCCCACATATTTGTTTCGCACCACTCCACAACATCGTCTATCCACTCTACACTTGCACGAGCAAGTGCAAATATAAGTTGCTACTTTTTTGTATTTTGGGTTACAAAGTCTCCATCATTTCAGTGAACTTGCTGAGTGAAAGTCCAGGGCCTTTGCATGTCTAAATCCAGCCATGAATGTCGTGCAGGCGACCGGGCAACATGACAAGGAAACACCGAAGCTGCTGCTGCTGCTGTTTCTAAGGCTACTTAATCTTATTGCTTTGATTGATGCCGGACGCCAAGGCTCAATGTCAAACGTATTGCATCATCCCAAGCACCAAGCATATGCCAACGTTACGAATCCCGCCGATGACCATGCAATTAACTCTTTTAGCATCGGTAGTAATTTAGCAATAAACATCGGAGAATTCGTTTGGGACTTGCCCTTCTAAAGTAAACGTCCTGCACGTCGATAAATGAGAATAAGAATACTTCTGAAGATTCTTGGCCTAAGCCTACTTCGATGTAGGACATTCCCCCCACCGGACGTTTTCCCCTCCTGTTTTTGCGATATCCGGACGTTCCCCCCTCTATACTGTTACATGAAGATCGAGCGTTAGATAATTTTTTTTATTTCCTAGTTTAGGTTTTATTGTATAACTGTATGTGTATTTTATGTGTATGTGTATGGACCTCGTTGTCTGAAATAAAACTTATGTATGTACGTATGTATGTATAATTGGCATAATTTTTACTGTAAGCATAGTAAAAAAAATGCTGCAAACATCAAATACACTTGTGTTGTCGTTAATAAACTGTTATAACAATAGGTCTAAATAATAGTTAAACAAAAGGCAAGTCTCAAAAAGTCTTAAATCTTAACTTCTCAAGAAACAGCCGCGTCGATGATGTCAAAGTGCCACTCAAAACGCAGTGTGTTTGCTCAGCAAGAAGAGTGTCTGCAATTTATAGAATTTTGCTTTCTTTACATACGTAAAAATAGATGTACCTTAACTACTTCTACTCTCCTGGTTCGGTCTGTGTCGAGTAGAGTTCAATCGTCTTGTGGAAGCGTAGGCCTACATCCCTAATTACTGTTAACTGTCACGCTTCCTAAGACTCATTGTGTTTGAAAAATACTCAACGGCGACGAGACTTAAAAGGCGGAGTTGCTTTTGGCGTTGCAAGGAATTTCTGCTCAGGCTTGGCGCTAATTCTGATAATATGTTGTTACTGGCCTAGGAGCGGGGAAACGTCCTAAGCACTCGAAAAGCAGGGGAAACGTCCGGGAGGGGAAATGTCTGAGGGGGAAACGTCCGCGGTTGACAGGCCCAGGAGGAGGAAAATCCGTCTCCCACCTACTTAAGGTGGCAATTTGTGCCACGACCCCATCGACGATCACAATTTTTTACACGATCGCTTGCTAAAACATTAAAAGTTATGTATCAGTATACAAAAGCATGTCTGACATGTTTTCTCAGTCTGCTAGCTAGTTTATTATGGCCATTGTGTGTTTGATAAGTGTCTATACCGTGGTTTGCAGTAGTGTAGCTGTGCAGCTATCTCTGATTCTTCGATATAGCTATGCTTTTGTGGTGTGACAAAGTTATTTCTATGTCGAAACCGCAGGACATCTATATTTAGCCTAATACTGAAAGGCATTACGCATTCGTTCTGTTTTACTGTTATCATTTTCCATATAGCCTAGAAGTAAGTTAAGTAAGTAATAGCCTACAGTAATTAATATAACGCATCGGCCGCGCCACAGATGTCCCTTATGAACTGGCTGTACAACGTTAGTCTAAAGAGAAAAAATGTTTTCAGGGCAGGTCCAAAGATGGCGGTGCTATGGTTATACAATGTATACGTCTCTGGTCGTGCATTTTGTCTAGTTAGCACGTGACACAGCGGATCAGGAACTGCGTAATCTTGACTGACAGCACAACTTCGCTTGAAGTCTCGAACTGCCGCTACAAACGCTTTGCCGGCTTCGCTCTTTGTTCGCTGGACTATTAGTAAATTACGAACGTTCTAAGCGGCTATGCGTAGGCCTACGTACGCCAGTATAGCATTTGCGACGCACGTAGGCTTACTTCAACGCCAGGTATTGCAACAGCAAGTTGTCCGTTTGTCTGTCCGCACTTGTCTGTTTGTAAAGTTCATGCATCGTAGCTTAGATGGTTTGCGTTTTAGTTATCTATTTCATTTATTTTTTATTTATTTATTTCCACGGAAGCAAAGACAACAATACATGTGACAATAAGAGGACGCTTAGGCAAATTACAGCTGCGACGCAACAAGTGGGGGCAACAAATGGGGTCATTTTCTATATCTTTATATAGAAAATATACAATACCTAAAACGGTATACAATTAACGTAGGACTAACCGTTCCCATTGTTCATTAACCCATTAGTGCCCAAAGTGGTCACAGCAAGAAACCTGATGGATGTTTGTTATTAACTAAGCTACGTGGCTGTTGTGAATGCAGTCACACACATGTTAGGGCCAGATTGTCATTTATGATATTTTTGCAGTGTGTCCGTTATAACGGACGCTGGGCAGTAGTATGCAGCAGAGGCGGTAAAACTTGTTGCGATCAGTAATACTAGAATGTTAGTTTTGACAGTTAAACTTGATGCTATATTGACAAACACAGTTATATTTTTGTGACTTCACAATAGCTCTCTTACTTTTATGCCAAAAATAGTGTGTCAGTAAGTAAGTAAAACGTGATTCCAGTCATTTCTGAAAGCAACCACTGTTATCAATATCGCAAAGTTCTGACGAGTTCTGACTGTTGAACAACAAGGCAAACTGTCTATTTTACATGGTACTGCCTAAAGCAATCTGCATGCAGGCCAATGTCGCACTTTTCACAGCGGTATACTGTTTTCTTCGTGCACTGCTGGCATCGCCGTTCGGTGGCCCCTTTCACGATCCAGTGGTTCTTGCCATCGTAGCGCACATCAGATGGAAGTAGTGATGGTCGACGGCCTTGAAGCGAGGGTGTGCCATAGGTTTTGAGCATTGTGAGTGCCAGCTGACGCCTGAGATCCAGCAAACTGTCTGTCCGGCCATGAACCTTCCGCATCAGATACCAAGCATTTACAACTGTCACATCAACGAGGTAAATAAAGATTGGCCACCGCCACTTGCGTTGACGGAGTCGCGTTCGGTAGCATGCGACCTGTTGATCTATTTGATCAATACCACCCATCCCTTCGTTATATGTCTGGAACAGCGTTGGACGACTGACGTGTATTTTCTTCTTTTCTGCACGAGACCCGCGAGGTACTCTTCCCTCATTGACTGAACCGAAGTTTGACGCAATTGTTACGACCGCATTGTCATTCCAGCGAATCACCAGCACTTCGTCCGTTGATCTGAAGTCATATGACCCCCTCGCCTCTTTTCATACTGTTTACAGTCTTGACTGGACATTTTCCAGTGCGGTTTTCGCGGACAGTACCAATGGCATCATAGCCAAGATTTCTTAGATGGCACATGAGATAGTAGGAAGTAAAACAATTGTCAAAAAACAGCGTGTGACCAGCATTTGATGGAACAGACAGCTGGTCCACCAATCCGAGGACTACGTCGCCCCCCAGCCCAAACTCATACTGGGTACCGGCCTTCTTGCCAGTGTAAATGTCGAAGCCATACATGTAGCCAGAAGAGGAGCAGATGGCCCGATTCTTGAAACCGAAACGCACCGGTTTGCCTCTGATATATTGCTTCGCAAAGTGTCTCCCATAATATGGTATCATGCTTTCATCCACCGACAGATATTCATCTAGGAAATTGTTTTCACGAAATTTTTCCTGCAGTTGTGATACAAATGGGCAAAGTTTAGCAATGCAATCATCCGGATTTAGTGTCTCATTGTTAGCCAGGTGTAAGTTTTTGAGTATGTCATCAAGTCGGTTTCGTCGAATGCTCTGGCACAGAAGGCATGGTACGTCATCATTACAGTACCAGTACATACAGCGGTGGGGAAGCTTACTGTAGCCGGACAACAGAATACCTCCAAATACAGTCATCAGCTCGTCTGCCGTCATCTCCAAACGGAAGTTATGCTGACTGGCATACAGATTGCTCTGCGATGTTATGTAGGCGATCATGTCATTATCAAAAAACAGCTCAAAAAACTGAAGTGGTGATGTCAAGTCAGTTAGTGTCGACCAGTGTATGATTCTCTTCCACTGTGCGTGGGTAATGTTTTCTGTTTTGTCCAAACCAGTGAGTCTCGTTTCTCGATCTTGCATTTTTTGTTTGGCGGACAATCATCATGAAGT
>Ga0209367_1004170_pt1 | contig 19902 bp, 30 predicted proteins | sample WorMetLIZISLAND2_FD_187412 | JGI IMG/M metagenome (GOLD analysis project Ga0209367, IMG submission 187412) | Marine gutless worms symbiont microbial communities from Max Planck institute for Marine Microbiology, Germany - Olavius geniculatus... ...
AACTGTTGTCTTAATTGATCGATATTCATAAGATCTCCTTTCGTTTGTTCTTTTAAGGAGATCTTACACCATGGGTGTGACAGATACGGTCACACTAACCTTAAAAATGTAGATAGGCTCGAAACATATTAAAAACAAGCTTACTAGAATAAACGAAAGTGACGTCGGTGAATCAGACAGGTGTCTGAATATCAAAAGACCGGTTATCGCAATAGCAGCAATAATTTGTAGATAACCAATAATTTTTTACTCGCTTTTCAGCTATTGAAAACTGAAGAGCCTTTTGGGTATCACAATATTCCTTGACTTGCTCCTTTCTGAATTCCAACTCAGCTATAAGTTTTTTGTAGTTATCAGGATACGAGACCGCATCAATATTTGATTTTGCATCCAATAGCTCTTCTATTGTATATTGCGAAAAATCAATATCATTACTCATGAAATTCTCTTATGTTGACGTTTGTGGATAACCAGCGGGCCACATGGGTTTCAGGCTAGCACGGTCCCTAACATAAAACCGCAATGTTTTTCCCGTCTGGTTGCCCTTTACGTAAAACCGCGATCTGCGAGCCATCTGCTCCAATAGCGTGGCTATGTAGGTTAAAGACTCAATTTAAAAACATGGGCAACAAAACTATAGATTATTCCACTCAAAAACAAAATAATCCACGATATTGAGAAAGCTATAAATACGGGACTATGCTTTCCACTTTTCACTAAAAATCCGACAAAGATGCCAATGGTCGTGAAAGTAATAGCAATTATCACGCTAATAATTGTTTCTCCAAAGTCCGCAACCATACCGGAAATTATAAATGCTAACAAGCAGAAGAACACGTATGACACAAAAAACCGCGCCATACTGTGTTTTATTGGTTTGTCAGTGATTGGGTGATCAGTGTCCATGTCGAAGATTTTCTCCCATACATATTATCTACATTTATGCGAAATAGGGTATCTGCCATGTAGGTTCTGGCCAATTTGATTTTAAATATCGAAAACCCCAAGGCAAACCAACTATTAAACACAACGCTCCTATCCACCAATCCGACTGGAAATCGATGAGTGAATACTCGTCCATCGATTTGAAAAATATTATTTCAATAAGGGCGATTATCCAAACGATAAAATTATTAGCTCCGTGAACTATTATGGGAATTATCAAAGATTTGGTTTTTATATATAATACGGCCATAACAAATCCAAAGAAGACACCTCCTATTAAATCAACGTGACCAACACCGAATATGATTGAGCTGATCAGGATAGCTCGAGGTGTTCCCCACCTTACAGACCATCGACTAATGAGCAGACCTCTAAAAACAATCTCCTCAAGAGTAGGCACTATCACAACAATAAGAATAAAGTTTAATAGATTTGCTAAAACAAAAAAAGGTCCTTCCGACCAAATTAGTACGATAGGATCTTCTATTAACAGAAAACTTACCAAATTTGGTGTTATATGTGACAACGGTAAATAAAATAGCCAAATACAACCAATAGATAAGAATGATATAGGAATTGCCAGTAAGGAATAATATAATATTTCTTCTTTACCGGGTATTCTCCCAACTAAAAGCCACTTATTTAGTTCCGCGCGTACCGCAAACGTATTGAAGAAATAGGCAATTAAGCAATACCCTAATATGCTTGAAATAATTTCTGCCCATAAATCTGCGGAGGAACCCTCTGGCCAAAGCACATAAACAACTATGGTTACAAGAATTGGTACTAAGAAGAAAGTAGGTAGAACCCTCCTCCCTTTGATAAGTAGAAATGGATTTTTCTCAGATGGATCCATATAATTTCGCATTGCATAAATTCGGGGATAGCCAGCGGGCCATATGAGTTTCAAGCTAGCACGGCGCTTACGTAAAACCGCATCGTTTTTCCCGTTTGGTTCATCGTGTTGCTATCTCTTGCGTTTTTGTATGTATTTTCGCATATTCCGCCCGAAAAATCAAAAGAATAGATCTTAAGTGCCTGAAAAAAAACAAAAAAGCTCATAAACAAAGTTTAAAACTCAATCCAATAGAAACTCGCAGAAACACAAAATGCCATCTATCAGAGTATCTTCTGAAATAGTGACATATTCGAATAAAAACAAGATCCTATATAGCGGATTGTGTTCAAGGTTTCTGGAAACCTGGGGCGAATAGTATAAATCTCAAAATTTAGGGCGGTCCAATTTATTCATGTAGTGTCAACAGGGGCGTGATAACGGCTAAGATCAACGAGCTGGTGGGGTGAGCCCAAAAAGCTTGATAATTTTTGAAATTATCAAATTGATAAAAGACCTTTCCATGTTTGCAATGGCATTTCTTCTGAACAAGTTGAAGATCACCAAAATCCAAAGTTTTTTCTTCTAATAAGTTCATACCTTCCAGTAGTATAACGCCAAAATCAGGGGCGCGGCTTTTTTGCGTCCGCTGCATTTCCTAAGCCCTATTGGTTTACTGTGCATCGATTATTAACGCACTCAATTGTGTCAGGAGGGCATATAGCATCACATAAAGGTCCATCGTAGTTAGCACATCTAAGCTGACTAATTTCATTTGCCCGACTGACAAATTCCTTATTAATTGCAATTCCGCAACCACAGCCGCCGCAATGCGTAAATATTCGTTCACATTCTGAATCATCAGCACATTGAAAGAACTCTTCTTTTAACTCATGGCTTTGATTACCACTCGAAATACCTGATGAATATAAAAAAACGAGAGATACAAATAGCGTGTATATGGTTTTCATTGGGACCACTTGTTTAAAATTGAATAATTTAATGCCGAGCGTGAACAGCGGCTTAAATCAGTTCCAAACCAGCACCGGCTCGTAAAACTGCGATCTACACGCCCTGATATTAATCCCATGAGATCTCCTTTTTTTGATTTTTACTATACCGAACGGGGCGTTTAACCAGCAAGCGGCAGGCTTAAAACCAGGCTTTAAGCTGCTGAAGGATCGATGTGCCAACTCAGGTTGCAAGCCGAGCGAAATAGCCGGTCAGAGTGTAAACGCCTGCTCATGGCTATTTTAGACTGATCTTTAGACCCATTTCATTTTTCATATACAATAGGGCCTCTGCATTACCTTTGGCATCATCAACAGGGTTGTGGGTATGTTTGGTTTTTCTCAGATGCTTGAAATTTTGAAACATATCTTTGACTATGCCTTTATAAAGGGAGCCAATATTAGTTGAGCTGAACCCAAATGGATTTTTTCCAGTAAAATGGATAAAGTACCAATTAATAAATTGCCAATCAAATCCATTATTGTCGCTAAAAAACAAAGCTCTGGATTTGGCATGTTTCATTATCCATGAATTGAAGTTTTCCATTACAGATTTAGGGTCATCAAATTGAAGGGTTTCTTCCCGTGAAAAACCGCTCACTTTTAGCGCCTCTGGCACCCAATTTTGACTAATTGGCTTTAATTTGCCATAAAAGGTTCTTCCTAGTTCCTCTTCTACAATGACAGCCCCAAAAGAAATCATAGAATAGTCGCCAGGTATCGGACCGTCACTTTCTACATCAACAACAAAAACTGGCACTGTGTGTTCCTTTCATTTCCTTTGTTTAACTTAACGAAAAGGTAAGGGGCGAGGCATGCTTAGGGCAAAAATACCTTTATGCCGGTCGGTGCCATGTGCATGCCAAAAAAAATTTCAACGCCACGCGATAACCTACAAGCCTTTACGAAAACCCGCAAGTTTCTCGGCGACCGGTCAAACGACTGGTTATGCATGTTCTATGGTTCTTCACAAAGCTCTATTTGCGGCTCCGCATCTAATAGGTTTTTCAATTCTTCATCTAATTGTTTTAGTGGTTGATTGGTATCAAGTTTTCCAATCAGTTTTCTGAAAAAAGATTTGAAATAGAGAATGGGTACTTCGATTACTGGGAATACATGCCAAACTACATCCATACCTTTAGGAGGTGAATCAGGATCATAGTTTTCGGCAAAATCATCATTTAACATTGCCCCGCAACCTATCCACAATAAATAATTTTCACGAGAACACATGACACACCAGCCCCAATCTTCAGGTATTAAATCTTCCACATCATAGCCCAATTCTCTAAACTTCCCGAATAACCAATTTCCGAGTTCTTTCCCATAACGGCCCGGATTTGTTTCATCATCTTCACCTTTTGTAATTTGAAACAAATCAGATTTGAACCAATAACCTTTTTCCATATATATCTCTCACGGTCTTTCTTTCACGATTTTCCTTTTCCAGAGGCGGTAGCGTGAGTAGCGGCCCCTATAGATTTCCGTCTTGCCGGGCTTTAACGGAAAACCGCAATCTTCACGCCGTCTGCTCAACGTATGGGCTCGGTGGAGCTTTTATTCATATTTGTTTCTTTTTTAGCTGCACGGCAGTACCATAGGCGAGCAACTCGGCAGATCCCTGCATAACTGTGGAGGTTGTAAAACGTGCGCATACTATGGCGTTGGCTTTTTTGCTTTTAGCATCGGATATCATCCTATCAACAGCTTGCTCACGAGCCTCTGCCAACATTTTCGTGTATTCATGGACTTCACCCCCAACTATGGTTCTTAGCCATGCCAGGATGTCTTTACCAATATGTCTGGCGCGGATTGTGTTGCCTTTAACCAAGCCTATTGTGCGAACAATTTCGTATTCAGCAAATTCGTCTTGCGATGTAACAAGCACAGCACCTCCTACTTATCTATATTTTTAGAATAGTAATCATCTTCTTTGTTTTTTAGTCGTTCTCTAACAACTTTAATAAACAATAACCCCATGCCGGCGATTCCGACTAAGCCGATCAAGCCCATAGGGAATGCTGCAACCATACCAACAAGCATTGCGAGTAGCCAACATAAGGCAACTATTAATAGCAAAATATAGGCAATTTTCTCCATTGAACACTCCCTTATTCTTTATCACCGATCGGTGAGCGCGTGCGGCGGCCCGGTTTAGTGTCAATTTGGCGCGGCCCCTGCGGAAAACCGCGATCTCCACGTCGTCTACTCCCCGCTTTGGTTAGCCATTTTGTATTAATCTAATTTGATCGTCCCACTTAATTGGTAGCAGAATAATAGTTACGGCCAACAGTATAAAGAAATTATAGAAAAGGTATCTCCCAAAGTTTCTCCCGTCTGGTTCATCCCGTTGTTATCTTTTACGCTTTGTATGTATTTTCGCATATCCCACCCGAAAAATCAAAAGAATAGATCTTAAGTAACTGAAATTTTGTGTAAAATCTTCATTAATAAAGCTCAAAACTCAATCCGATAGAAACTCGCAGAAACACAAAATACCACGTATCGGAATACCATATGAAATAATGGCATTTTCTAATAAAAAACAAGATTTAAAATTAAGGATTGTATAAGGTCTCTGGAAATCTGGGGCAATGATATTGAATCTCAAAACTGAGGGCGGTTCAATGTATGCATGTAGTGCCAATAGTAACGAGATAACGTCCGCCGGTTAGCAGCGGCCAAAATTAATTTCAAGCTGGCAAGGGCTTTCTCTGTAAATAAGGGGTTCACGTAGATATTTTATCTAACATTTTGTAGTTAAAAGCCAATCTTGGTTCCAAGATCATTCAAATTTTGTTCGCATCGTTGATGGATTCTATAACCGTATTTTTAATATCTTCAAGTTTAGTGCTCGCCGGCGGTACCACAATGAAACCATTAACATGATTAACCAAGGATTTATTGTTACTTAATTCCTCTTTTGTGCCTGCAATAATTACTTTATAATTGTATTTTTCGAATTCGTCTTCGTCTTCAGTCCACTCCATAATATTTGCCTTTTCTTCCCTTATAATATCGATGCACTCCCCTCCATTTTGTGTGGCAAATTTGTAAGATAAAATCAATATCTGAAACTCATTCTCATGGATATCCCTTAAACTCTCGATATCTTCTGGAATCTGGAGGACATTTATACCATCACCCTCGAATATTTTCCTTAACTTTTTCATGAATTCACTATGGACACCCCAATATTCGAGAACTATTTGTGACAAACTAAATGACTTTAATGCACCATCACCCTCATCATCATGACCGGACGATTCTTTAGATGGCCGCACGGATAACATTCCAGGTTTGCTTTTCTCCGGACGCGATTCTGGGAACATAGCACCATAAGGGAAAGTGTCATAATTCCAACCAGCATAGTCTGAATACCACCACTGCCTGATTCGCTCATAGTAATCAAGTTCATTTAAATCATCCTCCGCATCGTAAAATTCATAGACGACATCATTACCTATAACTCGATAAAATGATTCGGTTTGAAAACTATAGTTCCAAATTAAAGCTGCGAAATCAACATTCGCTTCTGCCAGCAACTCTAAATAAATTGGCGTTAAGGTGACGGAGCAATGACTGTAACTGACTATTACGAAACCATTTTTCTCTTCAATAGTGTCTGAAGTAATAGAATACATATCGATTTCGGCTTCTTGGATCAGTTTAAAGAAAGCCTTTTTTACGCCAACCTTTTCGCTAATTTGTGAAATTTCTTCAATCCATTTTTTTACTTCTTCTGAATCTGGTAATTTACCCGAGCAGTCAAAATAATTGTGATTCTGTTTGCAGCTAACTTCAAATAACTCTTTTGCTATATCCGACTTTTTTTGTTTTTAAACTTGTAAATCAAAGTCCCTGTTGTTTGTGACATGTCGAAACTCCACTTTTTCTGTAGTTGTTTTTCTACATGTTTATTATTTGATTCATTTCTATTTACAGCCGAACGCCGGTCGGACACCTGCGCCAGGAAAATACAAATTGATCTTTTAATAGCGGGGCCGGTGCCTCCATATTTTCGTAATAAACTATTCCGATATAAGTACCAACGGCATCTTCACAGAAAATCATTACTGCAATCGGTCCATTTGGCTGAAAGTGCAGACCATGCTCGCATTTATCCTGTCCTTCTATCCATAGCTGAGTGGATTTGATTTCTTTACACTCGCTGGTTCCTGCTATGAGTACCTTAAAGGATAAGAATATTAGAAAAATGAAAATGTTTTGATTTGTTGAAATACGCATACTTTTTTACACTAACCATTTACACTCATTTGTTTATAAATAAAAAGAGAAGGATAGACAAAAAAAAGCCTGCAATTACAGTTAGACAGTAAAATAGCAAAGTCTTTTCTACTTTACTAATTATTGAGCCAGATGCGGCCTTATATTCTGCAACCGGATCCATACTAATACCAAGTGACCCCCGCCTGGTATTCTCCCTTGTAGAGTCTGTATTCCTAATAAATACTATGCTTCCTATAGTGATACAGCCAGAAAAGGAAACAATTGCTAATATAATTGCTATTTTCCAATATGTATCAAGCAAGGTAAGGCTCAAGACCATAAACAGGAACAAAGGTATCAAAATGATTAAATGCTTTTTATTGTCTAGTACATCCATTTTACGACATTCGTTTCTTGGAATTATAACGGCTGCGTATAACCATCAGGAAAAAGTTAATTCGATCATGCAGGGACTTTAACGCAAATCGCCATAGTTTTTCCCTTGTGGTTCATACGTCTGGTTAGCATTCGCACTTTATCCGGAACGCAAATTCTTTGGATGTCCTATGCAATCTAACATACTGAAACCCAGATCGAGTTTTGTTCCGCTATTAACTGCAATACATCTGTAAGAGTAGCTTAACCCTGATGGAAGGCGAAAGGATTTAATGGATAAAATTTCGATCAATTTTCAAATTGCGACCATTTATAGCCGAATTCCGGGGAACCAATACTTTGGCCTTCATCGCTGCCTGCATGCAAAAAAAACGCAAATTTCTTTTTACCGACGCGCTCAACTGACCAATGAGCGTCATAGGATTCAGTGAATGGAAACCATTTATGCTTTTGGGTCGCTTCTAAAAGATACGCACGTCCGTTAACCAAAATATGAACCCAAGCATGCCACTTTTTACATTTACCGAGAACCAGCCTGGCTTTGTAACCTAAGTTATCCAAATGACGCCAAGCCCATATAGCGTGGTCTTCACAATCGCCGGTCTTTCTTTGTTCAAAAATATCAGGAGGTTCCCAAAAATCAGATTGGCTCCTTGTTTTCCTATCTGAAAGATATTTGCAGCTTAATAGGAAAGTTTCTATTTCTGCCAAAGTTTTTGGATGGGTATTGAGCGGTTTGTTAAAATAGCGATTCCAAGGATGTGTGTTCCCTAAATCAGCCTTCCTTCTACGTATACCAATCCATTGGTCTTCTCCACCTGGTAATTCAGATATCATAAACACCCGATTACCAGGAAAGTCTTCAGCGAATTTAGGTAAGACCTTTTTGTATGTAAGCAAGAAAATCGGTTTTAGTAGAAAACGTAGCATCTTTAGAAAAAAAAGTTTCATAGACTCAACAGAATAATCTGGTGCGATCTTGATAAATTCATGAAGTTTATCAATCAGCCCATTTGAATGTTTTTGAAGTTCCTTCGGTTACAAATAGCGGCCCAAATGAATTCCAAACCTGCACAGCCTTAACGTGAAACCGCGAGCAACGGCTTAAATTATTTGCAAGGTTACATGACCTTTACGTAAAACCGCGGTCTTCACGCCGTCTGCTCAGGTGGTTTTGTTATGTGGAGTCCTCATCAATTTTATTCAAATGATAGGATTAATATGTTCCCAGTTCTCATCAGAAACATCGCGTGGTTAGGTTTTTCACCTCTATAGAGATTGTATATCCTCAACAAGTTCGATAAAGTCAACTTTGGTAAAAGAATGTCCCCGCCCGGCCATTTGACGAACAATCGCATTGGGGACTTTTTCTGCCCACTGCTCCATATGTGTAAAAGGTACCCATTCATCATCTCTACTATGGTAAAGATAGATCCTCTGTATATCAGGGAGGTTCGAATAAAACTCAACTTCTAGGGCAAATTCATCTGTACCCCACTCACCATCTTTAACTTTATAAGGAGCAGCGATAAGAAAAAGACCTGGAATGGAAAGTTCGTAGGACTTTAAGAAGGAATAAAAATTCCTTCACAATTAGTACATAAAAAAGCTTCTTTTTCAGATCGAGTTCGCATAATTATTTCTTCATTGCCATTCGATCCCTCGAAATAAAGATGTTGATGACTGAATCCAGCTAAAAGAATCCCACCTAAAGAACTTTTTATTTTTGCCTTCCCTATTGACATCTCAAGGCCACAATAGGGACAGATCGCCTTGAAACTTTGTTCGCCTTTTTTACAAACAGGGCAATATTTTGCCCCTTCAGGTATCTCAGCAGAACATCTTTTGCATTTCATAGCTAACTTTAATCTATGAGGTATCGGTTGAGGTAACCAGCCGCCTCACTTGCCTTCGCACCAGCACAGATTTTCACGCAAATCCGCATTATTTTCCCGATCTGGTTCACCGATTGATTAGCAACAAATTAGGATTTAACTATTTCTGGTTTCGAGTTTTTTAGTTTTTCTTTTATTTCATCAATGTAAGGATCAACGTAATGTTCTTTCCAAGATGGGGTGGTTTCTGATACGATCGTTAATTCTTCTAGAGCTTTATGATATTCTTTTTTTCGGTAATAAGCTTGTGCAAGGTACCAATGAGCATACATTTCTTTTGGGTATTTTTCTAGTTTCTTATTGCAGTACTTTATAACCCCATCCAAATCGTCTTTATCAAGCATTGCACTGGTTTTATCTTTGAAAGTATTGATAACTCTATCCTCATCAACGGCCTTTTTCATTAGAATTATCAAAACACCTATTCCAGCCAAACCCAAAAAGAAAATAGCTAATATGAAAACCAGTATCCATTTAATTTGCTTTATTTGAGATAAGAGCTCTATTGATATTTGTATTTCATCCATACGGATTAAAAAATCTCCTTGCTAGACGCTGCCGGTCACCTGCTCCAAGGGCTCTCTCAGGACTTCAAAAAAAGCAATGTCTAAGCAAAACCACTATAATTGGTGACGCCCCGGCTTTTAGCGTCAGGTGTAATGGCGTTGTTAGCTGGCTACATTATCCGTGTCCCTATAATTGGACAACCTCAACATCTCCACCACCAGATATTACAAGCTCACCAGTAATGTTTTCCGCACCACATAGCCTAAGCCAGACTACAACATCATCTTCCCTTTCCGGTTCTTCTTCACAGTACCCAGAAGGAGAGCCTATTAACCTTAGGTTCAATACATTTTCCTTTCTTTCAACCTTTTCTGGTATCCACCATGATGGTTCGGGAAAAGACATTCCTTTAGTTAATTTTTTAGACTCCAAGTATTGGTGGAATGGCATATCATCATTTTTTGTCAATTCATACAAGTCATTCATAATAGCTTCTACTTTTTGGGCTTCTTTAATATCTGGAAATGTAGCTGCTATTGTTATGTTACTTTCAGACATTTTTCGCCTCCATTAAATTGAATAGTAAATATAGAAATCTTATATCGGAAAACTTCAATTTTTCTGGCACTACATTGGGGTACCCATAGCTAACGTCGGCGGTCAGTGGCAGCCAGAGACTCCATAAACAATCACGGAATCTGCAATATTATAAAGCTGAAAGAAACTAAATAGTGGCACGGCCCTGGCTGTCCACTGCACTGCTTTGTTAACCCTTTATTTCGATGCCATTATCGTGACACCATTCTTTAAGTGCAGTTTTCCGTCGCTCATCTTCAAATTTGTGCCATTGGTCGAGCAACCCTTTTTGGTCTAAAAAATCCTTGTACCTTGAATAGGCGCCTCTAGATCGGAAAAAATTACGAATTCTGTCCATTTCTTCTTGGATATATTTCGACGTGAACTCAAAAACAAGAACCTGGCCAAGATCAAGATCGATTTTATGTGGAATAGTTATATACTTATCCGTATCATCAATGTCTTCTGGAAGTTCATCAGAGTCACCCAATTCAGAAGCATAAAAAATTTGCCCAGAATTTTTACATAAGTATGCACTATTCATGTATCTTTGATCCATGCTAACGAAAAGGAAAGCATTTTCTATGTCATCGATTGAGATAAGCATAATTCACTTCTTTCGTTAAGGTTAACGGGGCGTTTCGCCTGCCGGCGGTGAGCTTAAACGACAATTTTCAAGGCGTTGAAAAGTCAATGTGCCTACCAACGTTGTGGGCCGAACGATATAGCCGGTCAGAGTGAAAACGCAGATTAGGTGGCGGCCTGCTCGGCACTATCGAACAAGAACTATTGATGTCACCGGTTGGCTCTCGGTTGCCGGTGCTTGACAGATAAGCATCAATCGTCATGCAACCAAGCGAGCGCCTGGCTTTCGTCTTTGAATGTCCGTATTTCCACTCCCCGATTGAGTGCCACATCTTCAATGAACTGGTACCTTTTCGCTTCATTGGTGCGATAAACAATCGCGGTGCTAAGATTAGGTGGCAAATGCGACATATGGCTGCTCGTGAATTCGTAATCTTTAAGAATGGACATCTCGGGGCTTGCCTGTGTAGCATCGATCAGTACCTTTGTCCAACCGGTATCAGTAAGAGCAGTGAGAGCTTTGGCTCGAAATTCCTCGTGCTCCTCCATTGTCAGAACACTCATTAACGTTATACGAACGTATTTACCGTCTTCCATCAAATCGATTTTATATGCCAAGGCATCCTCCTCTCCTCACGCCACCTAACCTGCGGGCCGTCTAACTTTTGAACCTGCACAAAATTTAACGAAAATCGTCATAGTTTTCCCGGATTGGTTATCTTTTACGTTTTTGTATGTATTTTCGCATATTCCACCCGAAAAATCAAAAGTATTGATCTTAAGTGCCTGAATTAAAATGTAAAAATACCATCAACAAAGCTCAAGACTCATTCCAATAGAAACTATTAATCTGATCGGCAACGCCGCTATTCAGCCGCGCCGCTTATGCGTCGGCTGAAATAGCTTTGTTATGCCTGTTGGTAAAGTAGTTAATTTCATTCTCGTAAAAATAGTCCAAAAGAGCGTTAATCCCTCTCTCTTTGCTGAACTCATTTTCATTCTCAGTAATGGGCACTATATTCAAAATTTTGACATGCGTACTTTCATGATGAATGGCTTCCCAACCGTCCTTCACGAAGGCAGAATGGAATAATATCGAGCTTGCATCAAGGAAAAGAGGTACTTCATAAGGATTATTTAAAACTTGCCACCAATCAAAAAATAAACTGTACATAAACGGATACAATGTCAGATTGGCAAGAAATGATCCTATTTTTTTATTGCTGGATTCGTTTGTTGATCCTTCAACTGCAAAGTGAAGTTCGCAACGGTGTTCACATCCATTCATGGGTAGATTTGACATTCCGACTGTAGAAAAAGTTGTCATATTCAAATCTTCATCTGCAAACCAAATTAGGATATCAATAATTGGAGGATATTCAACTGTTTTAGATTCTGGTGGATCATCATATCGGTATGATGCATCTGGCTCACCAAAACGTTCCAAATGCTCCCAATAAACAAACTTTTGCAATTCAGTTGGGTTCGTCATTAAATATCCTTGGAGGGGATATTGGTTGAGGTAACCAGCCGGCAATCTGGCCTTCGCGCCACCGCCGACCTTTACGCAAACGCGCAAAACTTCCCGGTCTGATTCAGCGATTGGTTGAGCAGCGCTCTATTTCATTGGATATTCTAAAATCCCAGTCTTGAATTCTGTACTCTTGCCTCTCCAGGTAACAGTTATAGTAGCTTCAATACCCCACTTTCGGTTTGGCATTAGATGAGACTTTCAATAGTTTGCTTTTGAAAATATTTTCGGATATTCGTACCCCAAGCAGGTGGACTGATAAACAACCAAAAAGCAAAAATTACTCCACCCAATATGGTTGTGTAAAAATGGTTAATTGTCGGGGGCATTCCTAGAATATCACCAACACCGAATGGAAATAAAAGTAGAAGGATACCCAATACTACATTTATAATTCCATCTGCCTTCAAAAGGATATTTTTCTTTGCCACAGTTATTCTCCGATGCGCATAACGTGGAAGTTGTGTCACCACCGTTTGAAGTGTTCCCACATTTCTAAAAATTCGGAAACAGCGCTTTCTGCGACTGGATTATCTCTCAATTTCTTATAAAGCTTTAATTTCAAACCAAACGACGTATTATGGGGGCAAGGGTATACGTGCCAGGATCTAGTTAAGCATTCAATCGCGTTTTCTATATTGCCTTTTCTTAAATATCCCAACCCCATATCCGTATAGGAATTAGTCATGCCACAAGAAAACGGCTCATACCACAAACTATCATGCTTTATCCTAAAATTAGATGCCCAAATGGTTAAAGAATCGAGACCTAGTATTAATCCTAATTTTGATAGGAACCAGAGATACAGATGAAGCACTGTGCCAAATGCAAATCGTAACCCGTTTGGCGAATATTTATCCAATTGCTTGAATTCGTCGGGCTTATTTTTCGATGGTTCCGGACCCTTCATCCAATTTTTCCAAATAACCAGAAGGCTTAGAACTTCTTTTTTCGTTAATTTGGGACTTCTTTTCATATCAATTGAAGAGACACAACGCTGAGCGAGAGCAGCGGCCTATATGAGTATCGGATCTGCGCGGCCTTTACGTGTAACCGGTACATACGCGCCGTCTGCTCCAAGCTTTTTGTTAGCCGCATGGATAGACACAGATTTACCTGGACGAAGCCAATAAACTAAGCCTTTTCGCTGCCTCCTCTGCTAATTGGCGAGTCAGATCACTGGCACTAATCTCTCGGCCGAGACTTGCCGACTGGCCTGACCACAGTGATGAAAAATCGCTAACACCTGATGCTTCAGCTTTTGCTTTCAGCGGGGCCAGCGCATTGCCAGCAGTCGGGAAAACCGGGGCCACATCCGACATCGGTCCGACCTCGAGCATGACCCGGTTCATTAATCCCCTCGCTGGTCGGCCACTAAAAACGTTGGTTAACGCCGTCTGATCGTCACGCGCAACGTGCAGTGCGGCGCGGTGCAAAGGACTGATCAACGACTCCGGGGTGAACAGATAAGTGGTGCCGATTTGAACACCCGACGCACCGAGAGCAAATGCCGCAGCAATACCTCGACCATCGGCAATGCCCCCGGCCGCAATCACCGGTACGGTGACCGCATCGACCACCTGCGGCACCAGCGCGAGGGTTCCCACCTGCGTCGAGAGATTATCTGTCAGAAACATGCCCCGATGACCGCCGGCCTCATAGCCTTGCGCAATAATCGCATCGCAACCACGTTCTTCCAGCCAACGTGCTTCTTCCACCGTGGTCGCCGTACTCATTACTATGGACAACGCCTTGACGCGGTTTAGCAATGACGGCTCAGGCAACCCAAAATGGAAGCTCACAACCTCTGGCTCGAGTTCCTCGACAATTTTACACATCGTCTCATCGAAGGGTGCACGATCAACAGCTGGTGTAGACGCTGAAGCGTCCAGGCCCATTTCGGTGTAGTACCCCGCCAGACGCGACTTCCACGACGCTTCTTGACTGGCATCTGGTTGGGCCGGCGTGTGGCAAAAGAAATTAACGTTGAAAGGATTTGTCGTACGCTGGCGGATAACGCCAAGCTCTACGCGGACCTTAGCCGCATCGAGCATAGCGCAAGGCAGCGAGCCCAGCCCGCCCGCTTCACTCGTCGCCACGGCCATCGCCGACCCGCTCGCCCCGGCCATCGGGGCCTGGATGATCGGAACTTCAATACCCAATAAATCTATAAGCTTACGATTCGGCCACATTTCATGCCCTCCGGTTGCACGCCGGTATTAAAAACCGTTGCCGTGGTGAACGATTATGATTTGGGATCATATTCAAAGATTCTTTTTGTATCTGACAAGTCCAATCTTTTGAATCTGTTATCTGAAATACCGTGGGCGATTATGAATGGATTGTCAGTCAAATCAACCTCAATGGTTTTGACGATTAATGAACAAAGATCGTTTGGTTCGGTCCAAGCGCTTAAATCCCGTGAATTTAACTGAGACCACTCATGTTGGTATTCAAAGGCTACAATTCGAATGGCAACTGCCTCAACACGAGCTCCAGCATTGCCGGCAGCGGTTAACAATATTGTATCTTGGTATCCGCAAAGCAAGGCATTCAGTGACCGCGAATTTTTAAACACTACAAGCGGCCTTATCATAGCAAATCTACTGGTGAGCAGTCGAAAAGCATGCATGAAAAACGCGTCAAGACATTCTGACTTAACAAAATTTGGTATCTGCTCTTTTTGATTCTCCTGGAGTAATTCAATACACAATGCCTATTTCGTGGACCGAACGGTGAGCGTGAGCAGCGGCCCTAATGAGTATCAAGTCTGCACGATCTTAAACGTAAAACCGCGGTATGCACGCCGCCGTGCCGCGGCGAAGCTTTTTTTCAGCGAAGATTGGTCTGCTCCACGCTTTTGTTCGCTTCTATTTACTTTCTTGGTCGATTGAGTATTGAGACAATTCGATTCCCAAGCCAAGCTTGCCAACTAGTTCTAACAATTCCGGTTGAAAATAGTCAAATTGAGCTGCTACCTCTCGGCGATTTATGCCAAAGTCCAAGGTGGCTTCCCCGACTGCCGGTAATTTCATTGCCTCTTTAATTTGTGCTTCATTCTTTCTCAAAAATTCAATAGCATCGCTTTTTTGTAAATCAAAGTCGTCAAAATCGGCATCGCTTACGAGATAGCTAGCACCTGTATTTGTGTATCGTTTTAAGGCGGGCTTACCGGGTATTTTCGGAGCACCTATCTCCCATGTGGAATCAGGTATCAACTTGATTCTCAAAAGATCTTTCAAGGATAAATCAGTTCCACTTATTCTGAGAACACATGACATTTGTTTCTTTCTTTTGAGTGCGAACGCCGGGCATAAGTGGCGGACGAGAACGACCAAAGACTATATGATAACCATGGCGCTACGGATCAGTTAAAAATTTGAAAAACCGCAAGTTATGGCCCGTCCATCTTCATGCGATTGTTCGGTCTCTATTTGTACGCAACGGCGATTAACAGACCGCTCTTTTCTTTATCATAAGGATCAAAATGATAATTCCTATAAAATTCTATTTTTTTGAATCCAGATGCATTCAAAAGCCTTTCGTGATCGTCCCTCAGAAGCACATGTGTGTAATCGACACTCCATACTTTAAAATCAGTTTTTTCTTTACTGTGAAAGAGGTCTATGATGTTGTAGCGAGCTCCCCTACCAAAATAATCAATCACAAAAAGCCTCGAAAAATCACTTGTGCTGACTGCTGGAATAAATCTTGGTTTTTTGTTCCATTGGTAATCAGATGTCCCGCTTGTCAATACCAATATGCCATTTTCTCTTAGGACTTCGTACATGCTCCGAAGAGCGAGCAGGACTTCCTTTTCATTTGGCATATGTAGGATCGAACTTGATAAACACACAACGGCATCGAATCGCTTTTCAAAGTTCTCAGGTAATATCCGATAGTCAACCCTATATAGTGGAATTTCGACCCCACATTGCGATAAATTCGTACGTGCCTGAGCAAGCATAGAATCGGAAATATCGGATCCGACAGTCTCACATCCTAATAAATGAAATAGATATAGATCTCTGCCTGTTCCGCATGCACAGTCGAGTACGCGGTGAATTTGATTGTCAGTAAAAAGCTTTTGATAAAACTCTTTTATTAAAGGATCGTATGTACCGAACCTTCCATAAAATAAGTCATAACGTTCCGCAAAATCTTTGTAGAGATCGATAGCCATTTTAGTCCCATATACTAATTCGCCGAACGCTGCGGATCACCTGCAGGCGGCACAGCGGTTGATGACCCAATATCCTTTACGATAACCCCGCAAGTTTCTCCTGTCAGGTGCATCCGCCTGGTTCAAGTAATCCGCTTCGCGGCAGGGTGGGGATAAAGAATAATAGTTCCACAATTTGCTGTCCCTGCTAACCTACCGACGCTGGATAATCCGGGTTGCTAAAAACTTTCCGCAAATCGGCTTAAATCTCCCGGTTAGGTTAAACGATTGGTTATGCAATTCAGTGGTTTTTGATATGGTTGTTAAATTTTTCCGCCAAGGCAATAATTGAAAGTTGGAGTCCCGCTATCTTTTGTATTACCCAGGCTTGAAAGATTGCATCCTTACGATTTGTGTCATCAGGATGTTCTTCAATATACGACTGATAGTGAGCATGAAATTCATAGATCAGGTCCTCAGTTTTTTCATCAACTCTTTTTAAACTTTCCGATAACTTATCAGTGCCTGACATGTGTTTATCCTTAAGTTGTTGGTAGCAGAACGTCCGCCGGTGAGCAGCGGCCTAAATGAGTGTCGATCTTGCACGGCCTATACGTAAACCCGCGATTTCCAGCCGTCTCCAGTGGCTTTGTTAGGAAAATGGTTCTATTTTTTGCAGGTTCTAAATCCTAACAATAGTGCATAATAAGAATTCGGATTTCGTTCTATATAAAGTCGATTCGAATCAATCCACTTTAAATCAATTACGCCGCCTTCATAGGTGCCAAATCCTTCAGAAAGATCCCGCAAAATGAGATGCCGTACATTCGGAAACTTTTTTGCGCCGTCTGCTCCACGCGGTTGGGCCAGAGCGTCATCGAAGCTCTTGGCGCACTACAAGCTTTAGTCCCGACCATATGTCTGTGACTGCGCATACCTTGATGTCGACAAATCCCAGTGGGAGTGCTATCTCACGTACAGTGTCTTCAGTGATGTCGGTTTGCAGCTTCGCTGCCTTCTTTGGCCACGAGACCCAGACAACAGCCGTCGGTTTAAGTTTCTCTCGATACGCCTTCAACGCCTTAGCGAGCTCCGCCCTGCGCGATGAGAATATATGAACAATGTCAGTGTCGCCTGACAGACGTCCCACAACTTTAGTGCCAGGCGGTAGTGGCTCGACAAGCGTTAGATAGCCTTCGGGAGCATTAACCGGACGGATTTTAGTACCGATTTTAATTCCCAACTTCGTTGCCAAAGGACTGGCTGAATAGCCGACCACATTGCCTCCGATTATGGTGCCCAACGTGAAGCTGACTTGCCGCTAGCATAACATTGGAATCGCATCGGATTTTACGTAAACCGGGATAGATCTCGCGGTCAAGTCAAGCGCATGGTTATGCGTTTTCAAAGGTTCTCCTGATCGAAATTTTCAGGGTCTATTAATTCTATTCCTTGTGTTCCCTTTTAATTAAATCATCGACATCATCCAATCTGAAAGTGAACCACCATTCTTTTCCAGCTTCATCATAGTACGAGAAGTTGAACTCCCCATCCACATGTTGGTTCTGCAATTATAGGACTTTAGCCTATACCCCATAAACCATCCCAAATCAGCTGAATCATATTTTTAAAATTCGGCCAGAAGGGTTGTCCCTTTATCATCCGATATACGAATGCAACAATTGCATACAGACAAATAAGCAAAAAAATTGCAATTACGATGAATTCCATCATCATAGAAAATTTGAGCCGAGCACTTAACGGTGAACCAACCTGCCGGCCGGCTGACTTTCGAGCCTGTACAGAATTTTACGAAAATCGACATAGTTTTCCGTTCAGGTTCAGTGATTGGTTGGCTTCGAGTCCTGTTGACGACGCCGGAAAAAACGCCAAACCTTCATGCCAAGATATCCAGCGGCCAGGACTGGAAGATCCAGCAGGATGATTAGCCCCAAGAGACCAAAGCCAATTTATAGGTTTTTGCGACCTTTTTGCTCCTGCACCGAAAACAGCACTGCTTCGCCGATCACCACTTAAGGCGCGGCTGAATTTGCCTTGTTGGGCGATTTCTAATCCTCAAGCATACGGTGGAAACCAGATACCCCCCGACGACTTTTTTTGAACCGGTTCATAAGTTTTTCTAAAGAAGGTCGGATTGCGGACTTATAGTAATGCATAGCCTCGTCCTCTGAAGTGAACACTTTTGGGTCCCGCCATTCCTCAGGTTCGCCCCGGCATTCTTCATTATCCCATGAGTGAACAATGGCTACGTAGCCACGGGCTAGAGGATCGTACATGATGCCACCCTTCATACGAATTGCAGGTTTCAATCCTTTGCGTTTGATTGAAGAATCATCGGATTGTTCTACAGGTGTTCGTTTTAAGGCACAGCATTTTTTATATTTCTTGCCAGACCCGCACGGGCATGGTGAATTTCTGCCAATCTTTGCCATCTTGTCCTTTCCGAATCTTTATAATTTCGTGTAATTTCTGGCGCAACGGCTTGAGCTAACCTGACGGCTATCATACTTTCGAACTTGCACTTAACTTTACGTGAATCGACATTGCTTTTTCCGGTCAGGTTCAGCGATTTGTTCGCTGTTTCTTTACGTTTTCTTTGAACAATACCTTTAGTTCTGGCGAATAGTCACTCCATTTCCAATCGATATTATAAAGGTCAAATTCGTTATACAATTCCTTTTTGCATTTCATTGTAATCAATATCTTGCCATTAGAAGAACCTGACTGTTTCAAAAAAAATGATTTTTCAGGAAATTTTTTAGAAATTCGGCTTTTTGCCTTATCTAAACATTGTTGTGAAATAGGGCCACCGAAGTCAGTTTGATCACATCTGACATAAAAACGGAATTCACCATCATATTTTATCCATCTTGGTTCTATGTACATTAGCAACTTGTCAGTATTATCCATCGCTTTGATATAGTTACGGCCTTCCTGGCATGAATTGAAACGTTTTCTTTTTATAATAGGCTTTTTGAACTTATTCTTGAACATTCGAATTTTGCCTGGATCAAAATAAAATTGTCCGTATTTCGTTACCACTGTGTTGCAGCCTTTTTCAATATTAATAAAGAATGATTCTCACTGCTGTCCGGTTTATTTTTCGTAAAGTCGCATAACCTATTGAAATAGTGCAAAATAGAAGGTGATTTCACTGTTATCAACTTGAAATTCGGTTTATCTGGGCATATTCCTTTCGGTCAAATATA
>Ga0209367_1004171_pt1 | contig 19901 bp, 10 predicted proteins | sample WorMetLIZISLAND2_FD_187412 | JGI IMG/M metagenome (GOLD analysis project Ga0209367, IMG submission 187412) | Marine gutless worms symbiont microbial communities from Max Planck institute for Marine Microbiology, Germany - Olavius geniculatus... ...
CATGCTCCTCCTTTTCAGCAATATCTGGCACTATTTCAACATTTGCTTCTGGAAATTCTGATTCATAGAATTCCAGTGTGAACCGTCTTGTCATCGACGGCAGCAGTACCTTATCCTTTACAGTTGGCTGTTCAGCAGCTGATTCTATTTCTTCTGGAACGTCCAACTCCATCTCCTCTCTATGTGCTTCTTCGACGTGATCCGGCAAAACAGTGTGTTGTGCAATAGTCATTTCCGTCAGTTCAGACGGACCTGTGCCTTCCAAGGCCTGCATATCTTCAGGTTCTGCTGCTGCTGAAAACGTCTCGACTTCTGCATCAACAATTTCGGCTGGGGCGATATGTGGTATCTCAACCATTTCAGATTCTTCTGCAGACAGCTGAACTTCAAACTTTTCCGTGCTTAATTCTTTATTCAGCAATTCTGTTACTGGTTGTTGCACTTCTACTACAGCTTCTGGTTGACCTATAATGGTCTCGTCCGGAATTCTCGTCTCCGCAGTTATTCCTTCCTCTGCTATAAGCACTTCATCTGAGGGTGTGAATTCAAGCACTTTTTCTGCCTCCCCGATCGAATGCTGTAACGAATCAGCCGGTTCGATGATGAGTTCTGTTACCTCGTATGGAACAGTGTCTGAAAAGTCTTGAATATCTCCAGCTTCGGTCGTTGGCAGAGAAGCCTCTATACAAGCAGAAATTCCAGCTGTGGCGACAACGGTATCCTCAGGCGACGGCTCTCTTTCTACACATACCACCTCGAATGCGTCTGAAGGTAGCTGATCTTTAAATGTGTCGGTGGCGATTTCTTGGCTCGGCAGTTCTGGCACTGAAATATCGGCACCTGCCGCCGGTTCTGGTTCCGATGCGGGTTTCATCTGAGTCAATACTTCATCCTCCACTGCAGTTTCCTCAACCTCAACCACTTCCGTTTCTCCAGGAATGTCCGCCAAACTACTTTCAATTAGGTGCATTTCCTCTCTTTCCGAACTTGGTAGCAAAGCTTCGATGGCAGCTGTTGCGATGGCAGCTCTGTCGACAACATGCTCCTTTTCAGCAATATCTGGCACTATTTCAACATTTGCTTCTGGAAATTCTGATTCATAGAATTCCAGTGTGAACCGTCTTGTCATCGACGGCAGAAGTACCTTATCCTCCACAGTTGGCGGTTCAGCAGCTGATTCTATTTCTTCTGGAACGTCCAACTCCATCTCCTCTCTATGTGCTTCTTCGACCTGATCCGGCAAAACAGTGTGTTGTGCAATAGTCATTTTCGTCAGTTCAGACGGACCTGTGCCTTCCAAGGCCTGCACATCTCCAGGTTCTGTTGCTGCTGAAAATGTTTCGACCTCTGCATGAACAATTTCGGCTGGGGTGATATGTGGTATCTTAACCATTTCAGATTTTTCTGCAGACAGCTGAACTTCAAACTCTTCCGTGCTTAATTCTTTTTTCAGCAATTCTGTTACTGGCTGTTGCACCTCTACTACAGCTTCTGGTTGACCTATTGTCTTGTCCCGAATTTTCGTCTCCGCAGTTATTTCTTCCTCTGCTATAAGCACTTCATCTGCGGGTGTGAATTCAAACCCTTTTTCTGCCTGACCCACCGAATGCTCTGGCGAATCAGCCGGTTCGATGATGAGTTCTGTTACCACGTACGGAACAGTGTCTTCAAGGTCTTGAACATCTACAGCTTCGGTCGTTGGCAGAGAAGTCTCTATGTAGGCAGAAATTCCAGCTATGGCGACAACGGTATCCTCAGACGACGGCTCTCTTTTCACACTTACCACCTCAAATGCGTCTGGAGGTAGCTGATCTTCAAATGTGTCAGTGGCGATTTCTTGGCTCGGCAGTTCTGGTACTGAACTTTCGTCATCTGCCGTCGTTTCTGGTTTGGGTGCGGGTTTTATTTGAGTCATTACCTCATCCTTCACTGTAGTTTCTTCGACCTCGGCCACTTCCTCTTCTCGAGGAATGTCCGCCGAACTACTTTCAATTAGCTGCATGTCTTCACTTTCAGTCGTTGGCAGTTGAGCTTCGACGACAGCTGTTGCTATGGCAGTTCTATCGCCAATGTGCTCCTTTTCAGCAATGTCTGGCACTATTTTGACTCTTGCTTCAGCAAACTCTGTTTCTGCTATTGTTCCAGCTGTTGTGATAGCCGGAAACTGAGGCGCTTTTGATATTGCTATCTTAGATGTTTTGTTTGGTATCTCAGCTTCAAACGATTCCGTAATAACTTCTTTTCTCAACGGTTGTCTTTTGTTCTCTGCATTCTGTTCTACTTCCGCAGTTTTCTCGTGCGAACTTTGTAGTTCAGCTGTAATTTTGTGCATCAGCTCAGATGTTTCATCTGTAAACTTCAGTTGCTGTGCTTCATCGACGTCTATTGCAACGTCATCCACTAAAACAGCCGGTTCCATCAGTGTTTCTGTCACGCCGCTCGGAATCGTGGCTTTTGCGACCTGGAAATGTCCAGCTTCTACTGGTTTTTTATCATTTACCAATTGTTCCGATTGAGTTGATATTTCCTCTGCAATTTTCAGCTCCACGAGTATTTCCTCCTCCAGCACAGGTTTTTCTTTCGCAAACATCGATTCAGGTTCATACTGCTGCTCTTCTGTTTTTTCCAAAAGCATCATCTTCACTTTTATTTCATCCTCTGCTAGCATTTTTTCTTCTTCAGGAGCAAACGCACGTATTTCTTCAGTCTGCTTTGATGCATGATCTAGCATAGCAACTGGTCCAGTCGTCGTTTCAGTTTCTAGTGTTCCCTCTCGCTGTTCAAATGCCAAAGTTATTTTGTTGTCCTGAACTGGTTTCTCTGCACCCATTTCTGCCTTAAACTTTCCAGCAATGTTCCTTGACGTAGTTTCGATTAACTCTATGTCTAAGTTTTCTGGCGTTTGTAATAACGTATGCATCTCACATTTACTGATGTCAGCCGTTTCTATAGCTGGCTTCTCCTCAGCAAACACAGGCACAACATGAGCAGTTTCTTCCACCGTTAGTTTTTCGAATGGTAGTGATAGCTCTTTTGCGGGGTCTGATTCTATTAGTTTTTCTGACTCGTCTATGATCTGCTCAACCAAAATTTCTCCCTCTTTTGTCACTTCTATGATGCTGTTAGGATAAGTGCTTTGAAGCCTCAGCATCTCTTCGTGGTCAAGTTTCGCTGCTGGGGCTTCAACATCTGCAACTGTCATGTCTGTTTTGTTAAGAACGCCATCATGGGGAAGCATATATTGCTCAGTTGCCTCATACAGCTGCTCATGTGCTAGTTGAGTTTCGTGCGTAAACTGTTTCGTAAGATTTTCCATGGTCTCCGTCATTGCGTCTTCACACACTTTCTCAGCTAATGTTAAAAGTTCTTTCTCCATTTTGTCATCAAGGACGTCTTCGGCTACGTGTACTTCTTCTGTCAGTTGCTCTATGGCAGTAATCTCCCCTCCTGTAAGCGGAGACTCCTTAAAAGCAATGACATCAGGTCCCATGTCGCTGACAACGTCAAACAATTCTGTTATTACATCTGTCTGGACATCGAGTTCGACAGACACCGGTTCTTTGACTAGCGGCCCCGTGGCAAAAATCTCCTCAGAAGAAAAGTCTTCCTGAGGAGATTCAACTGGAGTCACGGCCATAGGCGGCGTCACGTTTATCTGTCGTTTCACAGGTAAAGTTATCTCTATGTCCACAACGCTAGGCAAATCTCCAAAACCCACTGACTCTTCTGACGGAGCTTCCTGCTTCTTAGATTTTAAGTCAATTTCAGCTTTAGCGGACGACGAAACGACGCTCTCAGTAAATTGCTCAGTAACTCCAACAAATGGCTGACTGATTTCGCCATTTACTGCAACGACTTTTTCCGACACGTCCGCTAAGTCGACAGCAGAGAATCTCTCTGACTCCAAAGTTGCGACGTCAGTTGGCGCGCTATCCTTTGATGTCAGTTCCAACGCAGAAACGTCACCTTCAGTTAGAGTTGCTTCAACCTCAGCCTTTTTCTTCAAGTCAAAAGCCGGTGCAGTATCTGCTACCCCATCATTAATGGTCTTCTCTGTTAAGGGAAAAACCATTTCAGACAGTGCAACTTCACCATCCACTGGTTTCTGCAGGTCTGAAAAAATAGCATCAGTCAATGCAGCTCCAATTTCGTCCGTCTGTTCCGGCAAAAGAACATCCACTTGAGGCAGGGCTGGTGCGACGTGCACCGGCCTCTCAGCGTCTGAAAGAGGCATCTCTATCGACTCTGCTCCAATGTCTGATGTCATCGTTGCCGTCTGTTGTTCAGTAACCTCCGGCGTGCCTACCATAGCTGAAATAATATTAGTCGAGAGTTGGTCTTCATCAGCAACTAGAGTAAGATCGATCGACTGTACCGTTAGCGACGTGGTATGACGAGATGGTTCAACGTCATCAAACTGTACTACTGACTTCATCGTTTCTGGCTGTTTTGCCAACGGCAGTATTACTGTCCGAGGCAGAAAAATTTCAACTGTGGTTGTTACCAAAACTGGCTCAGTGGTGTCTGCAGTAAACTGTTCCACCTCCGTTGGTACGTCATCAAACTTCAAAGTATCGTGCTGCTCAACAACGTCTTGTATCGCTGGAACTTCAGCTTTCTCCGCTTTGTCGCTTTCACCAACTTGCACCTGATCTACTTCAGTCGTTGCTAACTGATCAGCGCTGTAGATCTGATCAATGTCCGCAATACTCTGGACAATTTCTTTTTCACCAGGCGCACATACTTTGTAAGCTTGATCGGCTGGTTGCGAAACTGTTGCCTGCTCCTGCTGAACTGCGCCAATCACTTCCTCAGTTGCTGGCGCAATCTCAACAAAGACTGGACTCTCTGATTGTTGTGGAATGTGATGCCTGTCTTGTATCTCGACAGGTGTCAGCTGGACGCTATCTTCTATTGGCTGTTCACCAGAGAGTCCAAGTTGTTCATCAAACACAGCTGCACCTTTAATGACTTCTTCACGTGTTGCCTCATCAGTTCTTGGCGGCTTTACTATTTCTGCATCTTTGTCCATTCCTATGTGTTCTATTTCTTGCTGGGCTGGCAACACATCAATTTCTGGAACGTAATCACGTTCCAGCCCCAGCTCCTGTGGCACACTGATTACGTCTACAAGCTTTCGTGTCCCATCATGGTAGTCGAAACTTACCTGAGTTACTAACTTCTCCATTTTTGGCTCATCGTGTATATCTTCAGCTTTGTCTTCTTCTAATGTTTGATCAGCAGGCATTTGTTCCGGCTTTTCATATGCCTGTAGACCATCAACAGTTATTTGTGCATCTGAGACGACAAATTGGTCAAATGCCATTGCACTCGCAATCACTAATTCACTGTCAACAGTCTCATCCTCTGCCTCAGCCCTTTCTTGTTCTACTGTATCCAGTTTTTCAACTCCAGTTGGAACGTGATGTACTCTTAACTGCCCTTCGTCAAAAGCAGCTTCATCAGGAACAACTTGTTCAAAGTGAGGAGCTGCAAAAACCTCTCCATCAGTTGTAGGCAGAATTTTTTGTTGTTTTTGAACAACACCTATAACGTCTTCAGGCATGCAGGTCCCACCTGGGGTCTCAGCTGATGATTTAACATAGACTTCGTCAAATTCATCCTTATGCACAACATCCAAGTCATCCACTAGTGGACGATCAGGAACAAATTCATCTCCTGACACGGGCTGAAAAATGTCTTCAGTTACTGGTCCCACCATCTCATCCAATGTCATGATTTTTCTCGTGATGTCTTCATCTTTTGAAACTTCTGTACTAACTGCCACTTTTGCAGCAGTATGATCTGGCTCCTCTGCATGTTGTACATCATTGCTCACTGGTTTCACAATGTCTTCCGAAATGTGATCAACAGCTTCATCTTCTGGCTTAATGACCACTGCATCAAAAATGACTTCATCTAACTGTGACACAGTGTCTTCAGCAGTTTCTGGCACAGTTGTTTTGCGTTCCTGCTGAAGTAATCCATCTTCAAGGCTGCACGTCTCATCATCATACTGTACACTGACTGAAGTCTCTATAGGTGCCACAACCTGTGGCTGATCAAACAACTCGACAACTGCGCCTTTGTGATCAATTTTAACATCTATAACTGGTTTTTGCACACCACAATCTATTGTTACTGGCACTTGTTCGTAACTGAACTCGACTGGCTGTTCATCTGGAATCACAAGCTGCTCAAATGCCATTACATTCTCAGTGACCTGGTCTTTGTCCAAATCCGTTGCGGCGGTAATTTCTGCTGCTGTAGCTGGCTGCAGCTCTGTTGGTGTTTTTAATTCTTCTACTGGTTGTGACGGCTCTGGGATTACAACAGTCACGTCACGGTAGTCTACAGCCGCAGGAGTCAAAATTTCGGGTTCTGGCATTTCGTCTGGATGAAGAGGTTGGTCCACGTTTGCGACGTCATCTGCGATGCTTTGCTCTACTGGTGCTAAAAGATCTTCAGTTTTCGGCATATCTGGCAACAGCACAACATTCTTGGGGAAGTCTTTTGTTCCAGCGCTTACTTGTTCGTCCCAAACAGCGTCAGTTGGTCTCTCTTCCATGAGTGCTTCCTCCGTCAACAGCGGTGACGAATCTACCTCTCTACTAACAAATACGAACGACTGCTCTTCATCCGTAAATGATGACATGGCCACTGTGTCTGCAGCTCTAGGTGCTTTCTCTTCATCTGGCGCTTTCAATTCTGCATCTTTAAAACTGTCGTGCACCAAGCCTGCCAGTTCTTCGTCAGGCTTACTCGTTATCATAACTGCATCTACTGGCAAAGGCTCCGCATCAGCAGTTGCAGATTTAACTTCCGCCAGCTCGATTGCAATGTCTTTTTCCACAGCCAATGAAGTCTGCACATCGTCGTTAACCATTTCAAATCCACTGTCCGTCGAGGTCGTGGAAGTGGTGAGACCACTTTCACTACCAGCTGGTGCCGGTTGTATTAGTGCCTCGTCTGAAAGTACTGTTGGTTTTTCCTGTCCATTATTCTTTACGACGGACGTTTCTTCAATCTCCGTTGTCTTCTCTATCCGTGAGACTACTGTGCGTATCACTCTCGCCTTGGTCCCATTCGGTTTCATTTCCGTTTCGTCCACGTGCTTTTTGGTCTCTGCCACCAGTGCAGATACTGAACCAATTGGTAGCTCTCTATCTTCATGCGGTGAGATGCTGTCGTCTGTTGCCTCTATAGGATCAATTACTGTTAATGATACCGACCGCTTTAACCACGTTCCATTAGGCAGCGTTTCTTTATCGAAGTCTTGTCTCGTATGCGTCTTCTTAACTCCATAGGTCATTGTCTCATCAACTCCAGGAGCCATGTCCGTGATATGCTCTTCGACTGTTGTTCCGACCAGCTGCTCCGTCTTTCGAGGCAGGATTACTTCGTAAGATGTCACTGTTTCGGTGGTGATAGTCTTGTGGAATGTCCATAGAATTATCGTTTTTATTCTTCTCCCATTGTCCTTCACCTCGTTGAGTTGTTCTGATTGCCTGCGGAGGATCTCCGTGCCCTCTGGTAGATGTTCAATGCTGACTGGATCGATCACCTGCAGTGGAATGTGCTCTCGTGGTCGGACGCGCTCGTCCACAGGAGTGGAAGTAATCAGAAGCTCTTCGGAGTCATCCAACTTCTTCCGCAAGCGAAGATCCGGCGACGACGACGACGGCATGCTGATTTGCTCGCTGGATATTGCCTCATCTTGGCTCACTTGCGGTCGAATGTACGAAGTTTCTGCAACCGATTCTCCCAGACTGATTGTGTGCACATCTGTAACAATAAGCCGATGCTGTTTTCATCGAGAGAGTTAAAAAACGTTAAATTTAGGTGGCATTGCAAGTCCCATTTTGCTAAATATTGACCAGATATACTTATTCTTACTCATACATGCCACTAAGTGAAGTGACAAACTATGATTAAGTCCGGGCAAACTCAGCAAAAATGTTATGGTTTATATGCAACCACCGCCTACCTTCAGCATGCAAAAGAGTCCGCGAAAAAGTTTTGCAACATTTCTGCAACATTTCTACTTTCCATGTAACACGGAGTAAAGCAATATTTTACACAACTGAGAAAAGGGCAAGGTGTTCACTGGCTAGGACCCGTGCCAGGCAGAAAATTAAAAAAAGAGTCGATATTGTCATGCAGCGCAATCACCGAAGTCAATCAGCTGACGTCGCACAACACGCAAGTACATATATCATCTAAAAAGTCCAGGCTGATAGATGGGGCCTCTACATTACGCTGTTAGCGCCGTTATGCTGGCAGCCTATGAAACTTGTGCGTATTAGTGTTAGGGTTTAAAGCTCCCGTAACGTTACCGGTAACTTACGGTAAATTACGGTAAGGTAAAATTGCAAAATTACCAGTAAATTACGGACTTTTATTTTGCCAAATTTTTGTGCACATCAAAGACTTAAATTAGACATTTAATTTTACACACATTAAGTGCCATAATAGTCCAATCAATTTGATTTTGAAACTAAAGCGCCAAAGTCGTCTACTTACGCATGTTAACAGCTATTCTGAGACTTTTTCAGCGGGATGCACTTCTTTTAAAGGTAAAATATCATGGGTAATTTACTGGAAATTTAGTAGTAAATTACCGGTAAATTACCGGTAAATTACCAGTAATTTACCGGTAATTTACAGTAATGGTAACATTCCCAATCTTACCGGTAATTTTCGAACACTAATTAGCATAGGTCTAACCATTTGTAGTTACTATTTATCATACGTTTACTTACGAAAACAAAACTCGGTGTTCTACTTTGGCCCTACCCCACCTCAATTTTACCTCAGAGGGTTCCCCTTGCGCTACACTGCTGACTTTAGGCGTGCAAAGACGAAGAAACCTAGCCCAATATTCAAAACAGCCAAACTTATACGACCACTGTACTTAAAGTTGCATCAGACAGATAACCATACGATGGCATTATCAACGCCACTGCTATTGGGCGGCGCAGATATAAATGAAATATCACCTAGCTATTTCATCTGATCACAAAATACTTGAAACACCATGAGTGTGACATACTCTGGCGTTTGACACTCACATGTTTTAGTCCAACTGTCGTCTGTTGTGGAGTCGTCTGGTGCGAATTCTGGAAGCGTAACGACGACAGAACAAACGGCTTTCTGGCCTCGAGCTTCCCTTGGTTCTCGCATGAACGACAGCCGGGCAGACGGCTCGCGGCTCAGGTCCCGGACGCGCACTGGAAATGCCAGACGGTTCTCCGTGAACGCTCGAAACACCACGTTCAATTGCTCCTCCGTCTTGGCGATTGGAATCAGATTTCCCGCCATTTCCAGATACTGCGGCTTCTGGTCTATCACCTTCCACACCAACAATACATAGAAAGCTGTCACTCATTATCAGCAAATAAAACACAGGACCTTTGCTATAACTGACCCAACGCTTGGAAGTTAGAACTCAATGTCCGTTATCTCGTTTTTGTTTTGTTGATGATTGTTATACTTATGACAACTGTTTAGTGTTTACCGCAACAAAATCTAGCGACAATAAAAATCACAGTTCTAAAGAGTGGTTGTCGAAACGTCAGCAATAACAAAACGATGTAATCTGATGCACCTACATGTACATAGCTCACTACCTCGACGTCGTCGCTGCGGGCAACTTCAAGGAATCGCTGGTGACTTTCGACAGTTTTGTCGAGTTTATCGTCAGTGACGACGAAGACACGCAGCAGTCCGTGCTTCTCGTCTTGACGCTTTGCAAACACAACGAACTTCGCCATGTATGGCACCGCGATCACCTCACCGTACAGCTCACCAGCGAGCCGCGGACCGATCTCCGCATCCTCTGAGAGAGCTTCCGGACTACAGTTCATTAGCCAGTACCTGCACCACACGCCAGTTAACACCGTATATATTCACATTACTACACTCGACTGTTTTAAAAGTTTAAGGTTTAAACGGTATGGCTTTTCATGGAAACCCACCGCAAACAAAACTACGCAGCATCACCTGCCATATGGGATCGCACAGTGTTACCTGCCACCCGATGCAGGTGAACACACCTTGCCTCAACCCCAGCCAGCCAGGCTGGTACTTAATTTGTGTACCCCGCAGGGATGGAAAATTGCAGACAGTCATTCATTCAAGTAGTAACCACAGGCAAGCATCCCAACCAGGAGTCAAACCCACGACCTTGCGATCACAAGTCTAACATCCTACCGCTCACTATATGACCAAGCTACCTCATTCTTCGACAAATGGTGCTTCTTGATGAGGAGATGCCTGCGTGAAGAACTGAAAACAAAATCAAAATTAAAACTTGCATCAGTTTTGTTTTAAGCAGGTTCGGGCTGACCTAAAACTGCTCAGAACTGCCTAAATCAAAATCACAAGCAAAAATTGTAGCCAGTCATTTTCTCTGGAGTTCGTGCTGTGTTAATCTGAATATTATTAAAGCAATAAACTTCACAGTTTAGATGCTCTTCCTGTTACCAAACCAACAGCATCAAACATCTGAATGACGAGGTAGGAATTTTTACCGTAATATAAACTATAGACGTTAAAACTTGATGCTAATTTGCCACATTGTTGAGCTCTATGTGACCACATGCACACGTCGCGATCTTGATCACTGTTTTGTCATATCAAAACCTAGTCATATTTTATCCTCTTTGTGCCAGCTACCAACAGACGGTTAGTGAAAATCCATCCATTTGCGTATCCTACAACAAAAATTTGACAAACGTGTGGCAAACACCTATCACTTCACGACACAGATCTCACAAAAAAGATCAGGCACGGACGGAAAACATAGCAACATAAAGCCTCCAGCACCGCCTCATGAAGGCAGAGGCATAAACAAATCTGACAGAAGCCGTACAGTGTCGTCTGACCTGCCAGAGACTGTAGTGTCGAAAGACACGGAATCGTCACCGAAGTTCAATGGCATTTGTCCTGTGATATCTTGCCACTGCGATAGCTTCGTGCCTTCTTCAAAACATACACATTTACCCCAAATCAGCACTGTGCGACGGATGAGGGGCGCCATAGCAAACGTTACAATATGATATGATACATGATGGATGGATCCATCGCAGAGCTACGAAGCGTCACCTGCCATATGGGATCACATAGGCCACCCGACATAGGTGAACTCGCCCTCCCCCCAATCCCAGCCAAATAGGCCAGTACTCGATGTACCTACCTTATAGACTACCTTGCAGACTGACTGGTTGGTTACATACCGAGATGGTTAACGTTCACCTATCTACAGACAGTCACCAATCCAAGCAGTAAGCACTTGAGAGCGACCCGACCCGAACTCGAAGCCAGAAACTCTTGATCAAATGTCCAACGTTTTTTAACCATTACGTAACCAAACCAAGACCAGTATTCTGCAAATCTGTATAAACATAAACGACAAAAAGGAAACAAATTCCTGTACTATAATAATAATGTTGTGTTGTATAGAAACCGTAACGCAAATTACGGAGCTGCTTACCAGTCAAGCTGCAGAGCAGTCGCACGTTGTCCGGGTCGATCTCCTCGCTGGAAGGCTCAGTTGCAGCAGCTGTTGACGCAGCGGCAGTGTTAGTGTCTAGAGGTGGGGGTAGAGGCATCGTCAACGTGACGGGCTGATGGAATCGACGTCGACGTGGCTCAAGCGTCACGACCGGACTGAACGTCGCCACGTCCTTCCCGACCTTCTTCACCGCCGCCTCGGGCACAGGCTGTACCTGTAGACCCGTTTTAACACATCAGTCACAAAACAACAAGTCGGCCGACTGACAAAACACTAAACTCAGCCTCTTTACAGCGACGCAGTCAAGTCCAGTTAGTCCGTTTAGTTCGACAAGGCAGAACGTTCGCTATTCACAGTCTGAGCATGCGGTGAGAAACAACGACGTGACAGAATGTCAGAAATTAGACAACGTTTGTGGTGTCTGTCTGTCCATTGAGATGCTAAGAGTTTACAGAACATTCAGTTAATATGAAGATAATCAGTAAGCGTATGGAACACTTATTTCGGAGTCATACAGCGCTCAATCTAAGTTAGAGTCTGTTATAGATGCCAGTATGACTTGAGTGCATTGCCGGACTCAACATTACTGGCACTGAGTATCACTCCTTTTCCGTCACTATTCTGCCAAAATTACTGAATGTGCAATATGACGCACGTACCTATCCTAGTGAACTGTTAGGGATTTCTGGAGTCATATTGCCTGAATAAAAATTGAGCATAAAACATTAGTTTATTGTTTTTAACAGAACCGACTAGGTACAATTGTCAAACGTCCATGATCTATCTAAGCTGAGAAATCGGATTTGCCGCCACATTACGGGTGTTGCTCGTCTGTCTGTCAAGTCCGTCCGTCGTGCGTGCTCCTAACTTGAAAATTAAACGACGTAAAAAAGAACGTTCTCTATACCCGGCTAAAAAGGTCAGAAGTCGACCAGACGGCCCACACTATGTCGGCACTGGGCCGATAGAATTTCCTAGTTTACCTGGAGACTGAGACGAACGTTCTTGGTGAAGGCGCGGCGCGGAACGACGGCCTCAACACGTGGTTCCAACGTCGAGTTGATGACTCCGCCGACCTCACCGAGCACCTCCGAGTCACGGTGGATCGTCGTCAGGACTGCAAAGTACGTCGGGAACTCATCGACCAGGATTCTCGTCACTCGGCGACGATACAGCTCCTCGGCGCTCTCCAGACCTGACACAAGAAACCTCAGTAATCACCACCAGCGCATTTTTTCAGCACTTCGGTTGGCCACACAGTACGACCGAGCAAATGCGATCTTCGTACAGTAGTGCTGCTCAGTCTAACATTTCTGAGATACCACGTTCAGCTCGCGAGAACTGCGTCGATCAGAAAAGGCTCCAAAGACTTGAAATGACAACATGTCGAAAACTGGTGAAGGTGCATATACAGAGCGAACGAACTGGCAATCACTTTATTCTATTTAAATTCATTTCGAAATGTCAAAAGCAAGTTCAGTTCAGTTCATTTTTGTCGCTTTGTGCACGCCTCAAGAGTATGACGAATTTAAGGCACAGGTACTGCCGTACTCAGTACAAATGCTATGATCAGAGATAATCCCGGGTATAGATTTGATAAGCCCGACGATGAGCTGCCATTACTTTCTCTCAGAGCCATTGTTACCTTCCCAACTGCAAAACACCACCGCCGTTTGGTCATGACACTTTGTAGACTACCAAATCACACTGGTTGGTGACCGGGAGGGGAACAAATGGAAGAAAGCTAATTTAATGCATAGCTAATTGAACTGTCAATATCTGGAAAAGTAGGCATAAAGGTCACTTAGTTCTAGACGTTTTGCATAGCATAACGTCCTGGCCAGTAGGACGCCAGCTACTTATAAAAAAACTGTAAATTTTGGGTTTTCCATAGCTGTCTGAGCTTTGCTAAGGTGAAGGCCATGGCTAAACTTAGTTCCTGGGTGGTAGCCTGGGAAAGAAATTGAATATTAAGTAACAGTAGGTTAGAGCCGCGATCGGTGTTGTCGCCGCTCCTGAAAGGGCTTCTTCTGAGTCTCGTGTTGGCCTGGAGGTGGAGCCTAAGAATGTGTTTACATTTTGGGGCTACAGCCCATGGCCAGGAAACCGCAGTGATCTGGGTTCAGTGAGCCACGAGGAATCCACGCCTCTTGACGTCACTTATAGGCTACTAGGCTTTTTGACAGTTGATTGACGCATTCGCTTTCTCGGCTCTTATCTGGCAACATCGTAGCAATGATTACGTGAATAAAATCGAATTGAGTTCATCTGCTAATTCCGTCTGCTACACGTCTCCCACCTATGCGTAAACATGAACAACTTGCACACAGTTTATACACTATAGTAAAATAGGCACAGAAAGTGACATCTGGATTGCAATTCCGAAATGCCCTAGCTACCACATCAATGTAAGCCGCCATCATGCAACGTAACCACTAAAACCGCCACCTTAACTATTTAGCGCTCGACGCTATCATGCAAATTATTTAAATTAACTGCAACTCAAATAAGCTAGCAATGTAAATAAAAGCAAATTACAAAAAAGATCTCTATGAAACATAATAATTAAACAAATTATCTCTATATAAACATGTATGTGAGAAAAAACCGAAGTTAAACAAAAAATATTTTCATAAACCAAACATAACAACACAAAAGATATGAACAGATTGAGTGCAGCTCTTGCTAAAATTATTGCTATTTGACAAACGAAATTCACAGAAAGAATGACAACAGCCGTTTATTTTTACTTTAGTTTCTCTTTTAATTCTGAAATCTGTTGTACGTTTCGAACTGCTTTAAAACTGCCTTATTTTTCAGTTCTTTTTTCGTCAGTTTTTTTCTTCCAGCGGAAGTCAGATGGGGGGCGCTGAAATCGCGAGACGTGACAACGAGGCACCAGATCAGAACTAAACGTGTGTCAAATTTTATTAAATGTTTTTGTATAGTACTGCTATATTGTGCTATTTTGCTAATATTTTCTTAACTAAACGCGTGTCACAGTTTACTCAATGTTAAACTGACTGATTTTGCTGTTACTTGTGCCGTTATTTTAGTAACTAATCGCGTGTCAAAGTTTATGAAATGTTCTTATGTAATACTGCTGTGTTGTGCTATTTTGCAAAACGCATGTTAAAGTTGGTGCAATGTTTTTATATAATACTGCTGCATCATGCTATTTTGCTGATATTTTCCTAACAAAACACGTGTCAAAGTAACTACGGGTTACGTGGAATTAAAGTTAATTTTATGCGTCATTTAGCGTTACTTTGTGTTGTCTCGCGATGTCCACCCTTGCGATCTGGTGCCACGTTGTCAGGTCTCGCGATTTCAGTCACCCCGTCATATCATATCATTCATATCATATGCATTACAAAGCAAAGAATAAAGAAAGCAGGTCAGCAGTGTCCGAACGATATAAAAATTCTACCACAAAACACTTACGGCCACTTTACGACTAACACTACAACCACAGTCAAGTTTCTAGCAAAGCAAATTTTCCAGTCATTTCAAATTCAAATTTAAATGAGGCCGGACATACTAACTGCAATGAACGCAGTGAAATAACGAATTCAGATTTGAATAAATTACACACTATCACTCGCAGTACATTGTCTTTGACGGCAATAAGCTGGATTTTATACTGGAGTCGTCGCGTACAGCACGTGTCATTCTTACTTTTTTTCTCTGTACTGTTCGCGCGATATTTTATAATAAAATATAATATCAACGTAACACCGATAAAAGCGGCTGACCCAATCGCAAGCACGCCACTGTCTAGATGTCTATAATCTAAACTACTGCACCATAATTACAGAAGCAAGAAAGCTCGCTGCCCATGCTGAGAGCCGATAATCACCTTCACCTTCGAACGAATCACTGAGCACGTCGTGCACAGCGCCGGACGTAGTGAGCGCCGTGTGCTCGTACCATGTCATACCGTCATCACTGCGTAGCACCATTACGTCTCTCTCACCCGCTCTCAGCGACGCGAAGTGAGGCACCTCCACGATCACAGGCCTGACGAAATCCAATCACAACTAATATTACCAGTTAGGAGTAAACAAAGGGAGATAGGAGAGCATATGGAGACGGCAATCCTCCCATAAATTTTAATCGGTTGATAAAAAAAGTTTTTTTCCTGTCCGAAAATTTTGTTCCAGATATACAGGGGTGGACATCTCCCATTCTGTGGGAATTTATGAACAAAACTGAAATTTTGAGCAGCCATTTTTCCTATGTCGGAAATTTGCAGCTGCCTGTCAGAAAGATGTAGCTTCTGACCACCTTATGTCTTAACTAACGACGCAATCGCGTCAGCCAAAATGTAGGTTCATCATCACCACAGGCAAGCACGTGGCACCCTGCAACTGTATGTATGTAACTGCTCAGTGATTCCAGCCATACAAACTGTACTACCTTACTCGCTATTTTCTACTGAAGCTTACTGGACAGGCACCGCGTTCGTTCAAGCACTATATTAACTGCTAGCAGAGAAATTACGTGGACAATATCGTACCCGGTGAATTTGGCGCCGACTGGACCCATTTTGAGTATGCGGCTCGCCAGAGCTTCTCCCTCGCAGAGCGGTGGAGGGTGTTCCACCTTCTCGGCGCGCACAAGCTTGCACGTGACCCGAGTCGGCTGACAAGTGCGACCTGGGGGCACGATGATACGAACCCCAGAATGACGCAGACCACGCATTGCACCGCCCCGTGCGTCCACGACGAAACTCACCAGGAATCTGTATGCACAGCCAGTCGCGCCACGGCTAGCTGTTAATTCTCGCAACTACGATTTGGCTCATTTTAGTTTTTGATTTTTTTACCCGAAGTGGCAACAAGAACAACAGTGAGCGATCATAGATCTCAAATCTTTGCTGAGAACGGTCATGACACCTGGCGAACAAGCGTGGACAGAGTTTTAGTTTACAAATACAAATGGTGCGAGCGGCGTGGTGGTGTAGCGGTAGCGTATCAACTGGTGACACGGTGGTCCTCGGTTCCACTCCAGCCCAGTGCACTGCCAGGTAACGACCTTGGGCAAGTTGTTCACACACATGTGCCTCTGTCACCAAGCAGTATAATTTGGTACTGGTGATCCCATACGATACGTGAAGCGTCTGCGGCACTCACTGCTCGCTCGGGGTCATTGGAAACGAAAATGATCGAGCACCGCTTGCATAGGTCAGAGCTCTGAGAAAGCGCTGTTGACTATCGGCGGGATTTTAAGAATCGTCGATTATCTTGAATCCACAACAAATCCACATCGCCAGCATAATCTAGTCACTTCATTCTTGGGTCATGCCGCTACCCATTCAATCCCTTGACATTCAACATGCTCGATCAAAACTCCAACTCTTATTTATATTGCAAGCTGAATTAGACAAACGGTTACGCGTTTAGATGTTATCACTTCAACTCCAAATTTGCCGAGTCTAAAACGACCCACGAAACGTTGGATTACTGACGTTTAAATTTTAAAAAAATATAGCGTTACATGGAAAACCCACCTCAAAGCTACAGAACGTCACCTGCCATATGGCACCACACAGTGTTACCAGCCACAAGACAGAAATGAACGCGCCCCGCCTCAAACCGAGCCAGATAGGCTGGGATTGAGGCGATTTACCTACGCTGGAGGGATGGAAGGCTGAGTTGACCTTGGTGTTGATTATATACCGAGATGGTACTTGCATAGCGACTCACCCGGAATATATGGGCGATCGGTCGGACGTGTCGATGGTGTCCTGACTGTAGCTGCCAACCGACTGCCACGTGCTGTAGGACGAGTCGAATATCTTTGAGTCGGACTGGAACGGCGCCGAGGTTCTCAGCGGAGAGATGGTGCGAGATCGTCGAGTTTGAACGGACGAATGCATTACACGTTCCTCCTCGTCCTGTCGTAGTTCCAATCAACACAAACACGCACTTAGAGTGTCTCCGTGTGCGATAAAACCTCGCATGCGACAAAAAACAAGGCGGAGATACCGTGCGGCTGTCAATTAACTCCGGTTTGACAACGCCATAGCACGAGACGCTAATGTTGACTTCTCGTGTGACAGCACTGCCAAGCCTGCCAAGCCTGTGTTGATTGACAGCCGCGCTGTATACGTAGCCCCGTCCTGTTTTATGTCGCATGCGACGTTTTGTCGCGCATGTAGGCCCCTCATGTTCGTTTATTGACGCAATCTGTCAAAATGCAAGAACGTGCACAGTAACATGAACGGTATGTAAAGGTTTAAAAAGTTCACAAAGTTTGATCTACGTGCACTGTATCTCAAAATGAATACTGGTGAGGTGTTTTGATCTGTAGCTACGCGACTTTGATGTCGGTACTTTACCTGGGACAGCGTCAGATAGGACAGGTGTAAATCGGCTTCGTGCGTCAAGTATCGCAGCTGATCCTGGACGGCGCGAGATCCAACCAATGCGGTGGAGCTCAGCCGCTCACTGGGGGTACGATCCAGAGCAAACAGATCACTACGCGCCTAACAGCCGGACAGACAGACGACGACGACACACACACACACACACAAACCGCCAACGTGCACGACAACGTAACGTAACGTAATTTAACGTAAAAGCAGAAACGTAAAGTCCGTCACGAAGCCATAAGGTCCATAAAGCGGCGTTGACCTCAGTTTTCTTACCCCAGACACCAGATTACAGTGCAAGACCACGGATACGACGTTAGCGTATCGCGCGGTGTTTCTTTCATGCCCTAGCTTTCGATTGTACTCACTGCACAGAAGGATGGCCAGGCTGAGTTGACCAGGGTGGCTGGCTACACACCGAGATGGTTTACCCATCTGCCGACAGTCACCCATCTAAGTAGTAACCGGGCCCGGAGAATGGCAACTATACGCGTATTGGACACAAAGTACCAGGTATTAATCACTAAACCACGCCACCAGCAAAGAAACCAACTTCAAACACAAGCAACAAAATCCAATAAACAACTTCGTGTTTGAGATCTTTCGTTCCATAAGAAAGTAATTTCAAACCAAAAAAAAACATAATTACTCGATCATGTATCATTCATTCCAAATCAAAATTCATGGTTTACATCAAAACTAAACGAATTGCAACTTGTAGCTGTTCTTATAAATTGCTTTTTTCTGCACAATCCGGTGCATCTACCACTTTTCGTTTTAAAAATCTGAACTTTTGTCAACTCACTTGTTCGACATTTTTCTAATAAACGCCTTACCACAAGCGTATAACTGAAGAGGCATCAGCTACTTTTGTACCTGTATATTTGCATTCGTATTGTATTTATGCGTATCGCTGAAAAGAAAAGTCCATGAACTGAACCAAACACATAGCAACATGACGTGCGCCAAACGCAAAAACAATCAACTGTGAGGAGTATTATTTTCATATCAATATGAAAAATCAAACGTGAAAAAACAGCCTCTATGCGGCGAGTGAGCTATAGCACTGTAATTACCTCCACCATCGCGAAAAAATTACACAACATTTAGTAACAGAACGATGAAAACACCAACACGATCGCGGAAAATAAAATTATAAAAGATCGTTGTTGTGAATTTACAGACACCGTTACGTCTACAAGGACGTCTGCGTACCTCAAGCTGTTTGGAATGACTCGCTTCTACGTTGTCCTGCATTGGCGACACACGCTCGAGCAGTGCTGCAAAGTCACCAACAAACACAGCAAACGGTTAGAGACCTAGAGACCGAATTCCACTGTATTGTAATGTAATGTAATGTAGACTAGCTAGATAATAGGTTGCATACGCAACAGGTCGTAAAACAAGTTGAACAACATGTGTTATAGATTTAATGTAGGCTTCCTATTTCTATGGACACACTGTATAACTTGCTGTGAGTTTGCAGTACAGCTTGTTGTTAGAACAACATATTGTAGGCCTGCAATAAATCCACAATAAATCAAAGTAAACGGTGTTTGAACTTAAACACAAGAGAGAAAGACAACCAGTAAGAACGTAACTGCAAGAGGTCAACTTGTAAATGTCGACCATCACAGGCTGCGCGGTGCGCCAGCCCTGTTGTAAGGGTGACCAGTCATTTCAATGGGAAACTCCAAAATTTGATCCGTATTTCACAAACCCCTTAATTTTTTCACATAAAATTTTGCACAGATGATTACGTCCGGCATATCTCCCAACATGCAAAATATGGTAAAAAATTTTTCACAGGGGGCTTCCCCACGAATAAGTGAAATATAACGTCTGCGTGACTTTTTGTGCCTTTCCTTTCCTTCCCTTTTTTATTCTTGCCGTCCTCTACAGGAAAAACGACTGAACTGATTTTAACGCACGATGGCTCATATGACGCTGTTTCGCGCAAGGAAGTGTCTTTTGGGGGTTACAAAATTTAAATTCAACACTTTCACCTAT
>Ga0209367_1004172_pt1 | contig 19893 bp, 12 predicted proteins | sample WorMetLIZISLAND2_FD_187412 | JGI IMG/M metagenome (GOLD analysis project Ga0209367, IMG submission 187412) | Marine gutless worms symbiont microbial communities from Max Planck institute for Marine Microbiology, Germany - Olavius geniculatus... ...
CAGCATGTATGTACCTATCTGCAACCGTTTTCACATTATTCGAGCCAATAACGGAAAAATGACGTCTTCTTAGAGGGTACCCCTCTTCGACGTCCTCGTTCGAGGGGAACCCCTGCACCCAGTGGCACGAAATTTTGTCACGATAAACTAGAGACCTTGGGGCAGCCCACAGTGAAGATTTCGTGATCCTAGCTGCACCGTTTTGATATAACTCACGAGTGTGACAGACAGACGGACAGACGGACAGACGCCCAGACGATGGCAAAGACGCGCGAAGCATTCTGCTTTCGCGCGTAAAAATTGTGTGAAATTTTGCACAGTGTGCTGAAATGTTTCTAGGCCTACACGTCCTGTCACATACGATCAGTTGGCGACGTGAATTTGGCTGTCTATATTGTGCCTTCCCATAGATTTGACATGTGTGACGTCACGCAACTCCCCTCCCCTACGTCACACGTCGTTACATTAATGTGCATCTCCTTTCCCCCCTCGGAGCGTGACGTCATTTATGGACGACCCCTATAGTCTACAAATTCATCAAACTGCAACATTTATTAGGCCGACTGCACGTAGTACTGCCTAACGATACGGGAGGTTTTATTTTTAATTCGTTTTTTTTTAATTTTCAAGTTGTTGTTTTTTTTTATTTTTCCTCTGAAACCGAACAACAGGCCAAGCCTAAAATCGGTGGGAAGAATGACTCTGATATGAAATTAATTGAAACCAAATTTCAGCGAGATCCGTTGAAGGGTTTTCTAAGGGAGTGGCATAATGTCGGCAATGGGTATGGGCCGCACAACGATTGGTAAATATGATATTATATTTTCATTCGCTAGGCGGCGCCACCAATCCTACTTACTGCACCGGGCGGCCGCACGTTGAACTTGGCCCCAAATTTCTAGTTACGCGCGAAAGCAGCTATGCTTTCAGCGCGTCTTAGCCATCGCAATTCTGTCCGTCCGTCTGTCCGTCTGTCTGTCACACGGGTGGATCAGTCAAAAACGGTGCAAGCTAAAATCACCAAATCTTCACTGTCGGCTGCCCGGAAGACTAATTTTAGCGACGGTAAAGCTTTTCCATAAATTCGAAGGGGGTCACCCCGAACGAGGGCGGTAGGCAAAATTTGCGATTTTTGGCCAATAAGTCGCTGTATCTCAGTAACGGTGCGAGATAAGGCTTAGGTTACTATTAATCACCAATAGGAAATCGTGTACTAGCTCTCGATTGCTATTGAATTGGATGACCTTGAACGCCAAAATAAAGGGTTTTGTGAAATTTTTGGCTATTTCGGGCTACGACACAAGTCTATATCATTCACTAGGTGGAGTCACGGTACTATCATTATGTGCACTTCGGCATGACTGTAATAAAGGTGTTGTATTTTATCCCAAATTCCCGCAAATCTAACTCAAACAACGACAGAAATTTTCGTTGTACGATTTCGTTCTGTTGTGAGCGCAATAATTTATTATTTAGTACATTTCTGATGCACAGTAGGCCTATTTGGTGAAACGGCTTGCATATATCTTACAGCATGTGATATTTTGTTCGATGGTGCTGCCACCTCGGGAATCGGTTTACAACACCCAGCACTAACTAACGCTGATTGATTGCATTGATTGACTTGTTATAAGCCTATTTTTACGCGCGAAAGCAGCTACTGCTTTCATCGCGTCATAGCCATCGCAATTCTGTCCGTCCGTATGTCTGTCTGTCCGTCTATCCATCCGTCCGTCACACAGGTGGATCAGTCAAAAGCGGTGCAAGATAGGATTACCAAATTTTCACCGTCGGCTGCACGGAACTATCGTTATGCGATCCAGATAGAGAATTTCGTGTTTGTATATTAACTTAGCGTGAACACCCCAATTTTTAGCTAATATACTGAACCGAAACTGCTATAGGCTTTCGCGCGTCTCGTGAGCATTAGCTGAAATTTCTTGTTTTATATTTACTGATATAGGCCTACGTCGTAAAACGCGAATCATCACTACTGTCGTGGACCACTACGAAGGCCTATAATAGATACGTATTGTGTCTATGTGTATTCATATAAAACAACAATACAGTTAATTCTCGCATTGGGAACGTACATAATACACAACGTATAGACACCGTTAAAACGTGCTAGATACTGTAAATCGCCGCCCACAGACGACAATTTATCAAGTACATGCACTCAGTTATGGGCGCCCGCAAAATATTTTTTCAGCGGATTCAAGTCAAAGCTTAATTTTAATTATTCATCTTGTTCCGTCACACCTGACCAAGTCAATTTACTGCATTTTTACTTCATCCAACAATTCCGTCCCTGCAAGGCTGCAAGCCTGTAAGGTCCTGCATGAACTTTGTCGTCTTGGAGTGGGGTCTGAGTGTAGTAGGCCTATAGACAAGGGAACAGAAAGTGTTTCCACAAATTTTTAATCCATTTTTGGTACTTTTCCTTTGAACTTTTTAGAGAGAATTGTGCCTCCCTTTGTCCATGTCTGAGCAGGCGCCCATGCGTTAAATCGTTATACAACCCTGATAAACCGGAGCTCGTACTAAAGATGCGACTGCAGGTTGTTCTTATACATGGTGGGCTAAAAAAATGGCACAGTGTTTTTATATGCCAATAACTTCATCAAATATTAACCGATTTTCACAAAATTTTAACTGTCGGAATCAGACAATAATTTGTAGTAACACTATCACTAAAGATCTCACAACACCTTATATGTGTCGGTACAATACCTTGTGAAATGTCAGACATCGCGCTCAAGCCGGCGGCGACACTGGTGACCTATTGCCTGATCAACGTTGATCCGGTCTGACCTGTGGCCCCCAAACAGCCTGGACTTAAATCGGTCGATTATGCTGTTTTGGGGGCTCTACAACAGATGGTCTATCAACGTCGACAATTCACGACAATCAACCAGCTGAAGCAGGCGATCGTCGCTGAGTGGGGCAAACTGTTGCAGCGTTTGGTTGATCGCGCCATTGGCCAGTGGCGTCGCCAACTTGAGTGCGTCGTCCAGCAGCAAGGCGGACACATTGAACATTTTGATGTGAAAACTGTGACAGTCACTTTGGACAATAACTTGAGACAAAAACAGATTATTTCCTGTTATTAATTTATTACAATGTGTTGTTTCAGATATCGTCTTGTTTTCAATTGTTGCATATAAGACACTAATATTTTACTAGGTAGTGTAGCGACACACTTAATGTGTGGTGGGATTTTTAGTGATAGTATTACTGCATTTTTTTGATTTTGGCAATGAAAGAAATGTGAAAATCTATATTGATAGAGTTATTGGCGTACAAGCGCACAGTGCAATTTATTGGCCCACACTGTACATAAGCTTAAGTCACAATCGTTGTAAATACAGTTGCGGCAACCCTGTCAATGTTCTGCATTCATATCATTATTGGAACTGACAATTGAAATACCCTATTCATATGTATACTGTGTAGAAACGAACGTCCGTAGACTAGTGTGATTTTATAAACTTTTCGTTTAAAATTTCGTGCTTGTGTCATAAGTAAAATACTGCACGTTGACGACTTGACTGAGAGATCAGCTTAGCTGGCCAGCTAAAACATTGTTGAAAAATCGAATACTTCGCTAAGCGCTAAACTAAAAGTGAAAAATCCAGGTGAATGCACTTTCGCGCTTGAAGCTGAAATACGGTTTCAAAAGTAGAATTTGTCTACAATAAAGGCCTGTAGTAGGATTTCTCATGTCTAAATAAGAGTTGAAGGAAACTGCTATTAACTTAAAACACTTGAACAAAGTACATTAATTAGGCTTTCTGCAGCTCTGAATCAGCAGAAGATTCGGATGTAAAAAAAAGCTGAAGAGGACATAAAAAGAGCGATTCGTGTATACGCACTGGCTTGTTGCTAATTCATCTGCGAACATTGTGACAATTATTATCATTATTGTGCATGGATAAAACACTAAAACTATTCCGAACTCATTTCAACTCTGTTTTATACCCCGTTTACACGATCGAGCAAACATCGAGATAGCTCGACGAGCTATTGTAATTAGCATGTTAATTAGGAGGGCGGGCGGGTTGTAATTGGAAGGCCTAAATAACACGTGATCAGCTGTGGGCTAAGCCTAGGTCTACATATGAGCCAGGGGCGGGGTTCCATCAAGCCTGCTTGATGTTTGCTCGATCGTGTAAACAGGGTATTACTGACTTGTCACACATTGTAAAGAAAGTGTATGGAAGGCTGATGTACGAAGTCGATCTAGGTACGGTAACCCTGGTATCCTCACTGTACAATTATTTGTCGCGGAGAATTTTACAACAAAGCTGATGTGACGCGATGTGTATTCGAATGAAGCCGAGAGCCGTGATGCTGATGTTGCGACTGTTTGCCGTCTCACAATGCGGCGTGACTGACGCCTATGTGCAGCGGGCGTGGGGGTGCGGGGCTTTTGTTGGCGTCTAGCTGCGTCGGCACATCGTCGCTGTCGTCATTGTATTCGTCGTCGGATTGGGAACAGTCGTCCTTGGACGTGTCACTGACGGCAGTCGTCGTCGTGGCGCTGCAGTTGGACTGACTGCCGCCCTGAGTACCTCCGCTGCCGCCTGACGTCGACGACGTGCCGCCTGCATCAGCATCATCGTCATCATTATCATTTATTCATCAAAAATGCAATAATTCATCGTAATACATATGCAATACTCAAAACATGCTTACGGTAGCCTTAACTAGATAGCGCTGAAATTACAATAGTGCAAGCAAGTAGGGCCTACACAAAAAGTCAGCAGTGCTCCATTCCATCAACTCTTAAAACCTGGCAAAGAATTCAAAAACCGTCGATGTCAAAAAAGCAAAAAAATGTCGTCTATAAACAACTCTATCAGTAGAAACTGGCACTGCGTTTGATGGTTTTGATTTATGCATTTTGTACGGTTGTCCCGCTGTGTGAAACAAAAGTGTATAAAAAGGTGAAAAAATTACCGAGCGACGACGATTTGTTCTCCTTCAATCGCTTCTTCTGTTTCATGCGGCGGTTCTGGAACCAGATCTTGACCTGGGTCTCGTTGAGGCCGAGAGACGCGGCAATCTCGATCCGCCGGGCGCGCGTCAGGTAGCGGTTGAAGTGGAACTCTTTCTCGAGTTCCGTCAACTGTTTGTTGGTGAAGTTGGTCCGGCCGCTGTTGGGCGCCCCGGCAGCCTGCAGCTGAGCGTGGTGTGGTTGTCCCGGGTAGACGCCGACGCCGTAGTCGAGCATCGCTCGAGATACTGCAGTGCACACGAGACGAGACATCATCCAAAACAGTTCAAGCGGTTGCATGCTGAAGACCTTTTTGTTTCGGCGCATTCTGAGTAACTGAAGGTGCGTAAAGAGCGATAGAATAAAATGATGCGAAAGCCGAAGCGCGCCGCTTTCATTTAATTTTATTTTATTTCATTTAACTTTATTACATTTTATTTTATTTAGTTTCATTTCATTTCTGTGATTGTGTGGTTCTGACATTAACAATCAATAATATATACTAACTTACATCGGGCTGTATGCTGCTATAACTTTCCATTAGCATAAAATATCAAGCATAGCCTATTTAGCCCAAATTTTCCAACTTATGAAAACGGGCAGTAAAAAAATAAGTAAACCAGCAAGTTTCTAATTACTCCCTAACGTACTGGGCAAATACATACTATCAGAAAACGATGCAAAAATCGTAGCAATAGGCTGAAATTTTCAGGAGCTAGTGGGCAACGAATTCTCTGCATGACCTCCGAGCCATCAGTGGGCCTGATGAACCGTCGAAGCTCTCCCAGGGTTGGGTTTAGGTGGATCCTCGACGCTGGAAGGTCTCCACTATTTTCATTTTCCACGGTAGATGGCTCATCAATGGCGAAAATAGTGGAAAACTTCGGGCGGTCGAAGATTCTCCCTAAACCTCTCTATGTCGCTTACGAAGATGGCGTATCTTAACACCATTTTAATCACGAAGATCAGCGCACTTTGTAAGGCACTTTATGCATTTAGGAAAGAATTCTCCTAAGATTATACGTCTCGATAAAACATCGTATACAGCACAGTAACAGACCGGACGGCGTGGTTTTGGGCGTGCTGCGTTTGATCATCATCCACTTGTACGTGCCGGCGGCTGACTGATGAGGATGCCTCTGCTGATGCTGCAGTCGACACGACACAACGTGCTCGGCGCTAACGTGGCCGCCGCCGTTCAGAGTGATCTGCTGGTCATGGTGATGGTCGTACAGCTGGTCGACGATAGAACAGTGACACGAACCGCTCGGCGCGCAGTAGCCCGATATACAGCACCCTCCGGCGGGGCCAGGCATCGTCCGCATCAACAGATCACCCCGCGCCGAGGACTGTAAACACCGCGCGCTGTACGGCGAGTAGGCCGACTCCGGCGACAGTACCTCCGGCTGCTGGGTCATCGGCCGCTGAACTCCGCCTCCTATCCCTGCTGGCGGCGGCTGGAGGCACGACGACGGCGCGACGTAACTGTTGTACCGTGCGTCGGTGCAGGCGGCTTGGTATGGAGAGGCGGACGCGTCAGCGTACTGGGTGTGCTCAGTGGCGGACTCTGCCGGTGGCACTGCTGTACAGCCGGCCAGCTGCTGACGCGTCGAGTCGTGGAACGTGGACGACTGGCGGTCGTTGCAGTGATACGATGACGACGACGACAACTGCTGCTGCTGCATCAGTTGTTGTTGATGATGCCGTAGGTCGTTGGGCGTGTAGCCCCGGGCGAGGTTGTTGTACGCTGCTCCGGCGCTGCGATGATGGTGTAGCGGCATCACGCCCAGTGATGAGGCGTCGAAGTCGTCGTAGAGCAGTGCCGTGACGGGACCCGCTCGCATTCTGCTGCAGTCCGAGGACCCCGGCGGCGGCGCAGTCAGTAGTGAGTAGTCGGAACAGCTCGCCGTCGTCATCACACCGAGCTCTATGATGTGTGTGAGTGTGAAGGTTCAACGAGTCGACGAGATGTTTGAGGGAGCCTGTGTCAGCTGCCGCAGCCGCTGCTCGTCGTTCGTATATGATCACCGGCGTCACGCCGCCTTCACCAAACGAGCTCTCTTGTCAACTACCACTCCAACTGTACATCACAGACACACAACGTCGTGCACAAACATCGTGTAACTGTTTCAAAGTACACCTCTTAAAACGCGTACATAGCGACGCAAGTGAAGTGAACTGAACTGACACGGTTTACTTTTTGACAAACTGGCCAATAGGCAAGCAGGGCGAGCCCATTGGTCATTGGCTGACGCGTACGTGAGCGAAGTCACGTAGGCCATCGACGCCGTTATACGGTACCTACTGCAATCATTACTGCTTGCCCAAGTTTTCCATTGGTCAGTTCGTCAAAAACTAGCCTAAACCATGTCAGTTCAGTTCATTTACATCACTGTGTGGTTTTGAACCACAGTTTACGTGAGACAGACAAAGCACCCTACTAGTCTACTATGAATTTGGTGTAAGAAACCAAGCCTAGCCTATAGTTTGTTCACTTTGTTGACTGCGGGCAGACTGGAGCACTGCACGCAATGTTCGCATCGACTGTAAATTATAGACAGCAGCAAGTTATCGAGCCGTCAAATACGCCACGATTCATAGTTATTCGCTAGATGTCAGCACCTGGTGTTTGTTCACAGACTGCCGTTTGAACATGAACAGTGGAAATGCGTCAAATTCGACGGTATTCAAGAAGGTTTTTTAGCCACATGTAAATTTCATACAATTAGGCCCCTGTTAGGCCTATAGGCGAAGTTGGTTTGATTTTCATAAGAAAGACTTGTCACTTAGGCGTCGCTGCATAAGCTAGGCCTATAGGGCTATACCTACGGCCCTACACGTTACGGTTACATAGCCTAGAATTGCGAAATTTAAGAGTTCAGTTAACAATTGTTAAAGTCGTTTTTAGTTAATTTTAAAATCGTATTAGTGAAAGAAAATTGCCGAAATCGGTTTCCATTTTCCAACTTTATTGCAAAAAAGTGCTTCGTTTTTAATGTGACTAAAAGTGCGTAAGGAAAGACGTAACTAAAGTGAACTGACACGCTTTAGTTTTTGACGAACTGCCCAACGGCCAAGCAGTAATGCATTACAGTAGACACCGTCTAACGGCGACGGTGACCTACGTGACTATGCTCACGTACGCGTCAACCAATGACCAATGGACTCATCATGCTTGCCCATTGGCCAGTTTGTCAAAAAGCAAACCGTGTCAGTTCAGTTCAGTTCAGTTGCGTCGCTCTGTACTCGCCTTTACGATTTAAGTTCGAGTTTGACTCAAGCTCACTTGAAAAGACAAATAGTAAAAAAAACTCTCTAAGTCTATAATTGTTTATTCGCGAATGCCAAGCCACACAAACGTCTATTGCGGACTCAGTATTAGGCCTATACGCAAAATTCATTCAGCATTTTAGAGCAGTTTTTGACAGTACGTTAATTCTACTAGCGTTGTAGTCAGTAGGCCTAGGCCTATGCCACAAAATTCTATTTTGAATGAATTTACATCTACTTTTCTGTATACATAAGCCTCAGTTCGTTGAATAAATAAACGTTGAAACATGCATCAGATAATAATGACGATAGAGCCTATGCGTTGTTTTCGACAAAATGACAGTCTTTGTTGGTATTATTTGTTTACTTAAAAATTTTTAATTTATACGTCCAGACGAAAATGGTCAATGAAATTTGCGAAAAAAATCTACTATCCGTTAAAATAAATCCAAAAAATTAATAACATGTTTGACATGTTTGCACTGCAGCTGCATATCGTGTGCTATCATTAAGACATGCAAATACGTACAAACATACATTATTGTCAGAAGAAAACACTTTTTGGTGTGTATACGTCACTGAGACAAAATATTTTCAACACCGTTTCTCGAATTTTGGTTTATATTATTGGCGAAACTAAAAATTGCTGTGAAAGTTGTGTGTGTAGGATTTTACAACGCACAATGCCCTTGTGTTTTTAAAAAAATTTTTATACGTAAGCCATAAAACATTACTATAAACAGTATTCGGCGTACAAGAAAGGCAACCTATTCCGGTTATATGTGGTGTGCAAAACTGTCTATAGTGTTACCTAATGTACCGGTATGTGAGTGAAAAAAGTTGTACAAGAAATATTTAATAAGTAAAAAAAACTCTTTGAATTTTAATTTTTAAACTTTTATTAATATAAATAAAATAACTTACATATATTTTTACTTATTTAATAAAAATATTCCAGTATAAAATACACCCTTGCAGTTTTCAACCACGCATGCATTATTTATTGCTGAATAAAAATGTATATATCATACAGCTAGTATTCATTCTGATGCGTCGCATAAAACTCAAATTTGCATAACATATCAAAATTTTAACCAAATTACTTTACGATATGTTTTGTGGCGCATTTCATAAATGTGGTGATTCTGCTAAGTAGCTCACAGAATACAGGAGTAAACGTTAAAAATGTTTTTAAAATTACATACGTCCTTCATAAAACATTATATATACACTGTGTCTCAAAAAAGTATCCCCGACATTTTCGACTGTAACTTTAAAACCAATTATCAGATTTTAATCATTTTAGTACAAATATTTCTGACACACATTGCCGTCAAATAACCGTTCAATTTCCCACCTCACCCAATGTATGCTTCTGCACTACCTAGAGAAAGCAGATCAAGCGAAATATGTGTTAAAATAAAAGAAAACTTAAAAAAAAACATCACCAACATTATCGATAAGGCCTTGAATAAAAATTAACAAATTGTAACACAGTGTATAAAAAACTTATGCAGCATCTGTTTTTCTAACTATAGTCTAAAATGTAAGTAGCCAACAAACAAACTCAAAGAGCGCCAAATCGTCAGTTAGAACATCTAGGCCTATATGTTAATATCACGGCACTTCGCTCCACAGTTATATGACAAGCGAGCCTACTGTGTGCGTGTTTTAGCCGCATGAACGGTCGCCATGCAGTCCAGTCGTCATTCGACGATGCTTTTTACCTAATCGAAAAGCTTCGTATCGCTAATGCAGGCGACGGGACGGCCGACGGAAAGAGCAAAGTGACGTGCGGAAATCAGATTTGACGTGCAATAACTGCAATATCGACGGATTTTATTGAATCAGAGCCGGTGTGCGGACGGACAGACTGAGGTCTAACGAAGCCACTGTGTGGGCTGGCTGGCTGCACTGCAGGTGAGCCAACGTTGAATAAAATGGCACCAGCACCACACGTCCTGTCGCATCGCTGCCTCGCAGCGCCGCCAATGCAAATGGAAAATAGACGAGTTTTTAAATTAATTGCGTTCGTTCGAATGCACGACTGTCGAATATGCGTGCAGGACGTTGTGACGACCACGTGACGAAATAATTGGCAGTTTCTTCTTGGCCGAGCCGCAGCTGGTTCCGATTCAAAAACACGTTCCGGTTCGTGATGAAAAGCACGTCTCTGTCGGCTCTCTTTCAAGTGTATTTACGGATATACAAAAACGCATCGTGCTCTAATGCACGTGTATACACGAGATAAATTTTTACTAATTTTTATCGCTTAATTTTGCTTCGTAATCAGTTCTCGCGGGTTTTTCTGTCCCATGATGCACGTCGCTTGGCATTAAAAACAATTCTGAGCTTCCGGTTACCGTCCGTCACTAAAAACCCTCTCCTTCCTAAAATCTTTATTGGACTTTTAAAATATTGGAGCAGTTTTTTCGTTTGTTTTTTTAAAGTTTTGCTGAAAAAAACTGTTTGCATCCAGATTTTATGCTGCATGTGCTTTTACTTTAATTTTCATGGGTACTATCCAGTGTGTCGATTTGTTTTTATATTGATTGTTGTGTAATAAATAATACACGGCATGCCGTGAAATATACTTTTCTACAAACTGCAATTGGAAGCATACGAATTTTCTAGGCCCTACAGCATCGTTGCATGACATCGCTTTTCATAATAGGGATTAACGGTAAAACCTACACACCGTACACGGTATGAAATAAAACGACGTATATGCAAATTAGCACAAATTTATCAGATCTGTGTATGAATATTTCTGTACAGGCATCAGAAAGCCGGTGATGGATGAGCTCATTACGTCGAAGATATAGCTGACAGTGGCAGGGCGCGGAATGTTATGTTTATCAAAGCGCCTCTATTATGAGAGACGTCAGTCCTGTATAACAGACATAGCCCGGGGCAATCAATGCTGCAGTGGACAGCAGAGCGCAGCTGCTACGGAGGGAGGTGCATAGATGCCTCGGAAGGAAGAGAGATGACGTCAAGATGCTGTCGAATGTTGTGATGTGGCCAAGTCCGGCAGACAAACGTTGATGCGTCAGCTGATGCTGCTGACGCTGTCTTTCTGTTAGGGTTTAAAGCTCCCGTAACGTTATCGGTAACTTACGGTAAATTACGGTAAATTACGGACTTATGAAAAAACTGCACATCAAAGACTTAAATTAGACATTTAATTTGATTTTGAAACTAAAGCGCCAAAGTCGTCTACTTACGTATGTTAAGCTATTCTGAGACTTTTTCAGCGGGATGCACTTCTGTTAAAGGTAAAATATCGGTAAATATAAATTACCGGTAATTTACCGGTAATTTACGGTAACGGTAACATTCCCAATCTTACCGGTAATTTTCGAACACTACTTTCTGTCCATCTCGTCGAGGCGTCCGTCCGTCGCGCCGCCGGCAGCTTGGCAACTGACCGTTGCCCACTGAGTCCGCAGGGCGGCCGCATACGCCAGACACTCAGCCAGCTGCTCTCTCATCATCTCAACAGCCGCCCAGCTGTACGCAGCTGCAGGGATATTCTAGTTTTCATATCAATTTTAGTTTTGCTATTGAATCAAGCCCGCCGACAGAAAAAAATAGCGCTAGTGCGAGGTTTTATGGGCCCTGACCCACTGGGTTGATTTAAAAAAATTTAGACTTAGCGAAAAATATTTTTATCTGATTTTCAAAATGAAATTATTAAAATATTTTTTTTAAATAGTGGACAAACACTGCGTCGTTCTTACAAAGTGAATAAAACTAAAAAGTTCATTTTTTCTACAAGAATAACAATGTTTTTTAGTCAAACATCAAAACGTATACTAAGCCTAAGTTTTCAAAATCAACCTTAGAGCTCAGTTCATTTTTTTCGACAAAAGTGATTTTTGTTCTTTTTTCTACAGCAAAATTACGAATAACGTCACCGAAGCTGATTGTTCTAGCAAATGAGATAGCGCCGAGGGGTGGGGTCTGGAAAGGGGCGCCGCAGCCACTTATCCAATATGGCGGTCTGAGCATATGAAGCATTTAACGCATGACTTGCATGAACCGCGAAAAAAATCACGTTTTCGTTAATTCGTTCTTCCCTATATACAATTTTTCTTTTTAGTTCATTCTGCTTGCCGTATATGTTGTTATTTTACTTGTCTCTCGCATCACGCTCTCGTATAAAACGAAGACGAATAGTTATCGTTGTAGTTATGCGACGGAAATATCTTTGCAGGCGGTCAGTGATAGCGCTCTGTGTGGTCGGCCGGACACTGCAGGTAAACAATACCTGTCCCGTGACTGCTGCTGCTGCTGCTGCTGCTGCTAATACGTCTGACCCTGGCGCCGACGCGTGCATGCTATCACTGGCCATCCATCCATCCATCTATCTCCGTATAGCGCCTGTACAACGCCACTTTTCAGCGCGGCAACGACGGCGGTTTTCGTCAACGCAAATAAACGGTTCGACCCTCGCGTCGTAAACAAAGATGCCTGGAAATGGATGGCGCATGCACTGACCATGCACGCCGGTGTTGGTGCTGCACCGCTGCAGTGCTGAAAGGTATACCGGCTGCATGCGTGCATGCTCTGCTGTTAAACTTCCGCACCCGCTCACCTTCATATTCTATGCACCGTGGGCATTCGTTTATTTACCTGGACTAATGCTGTGATGATCTGTACTTAATGCGTTTACTGTCAGGGTGGGCATCCTCGCAGTTAGCTCTAGGCCTAGTTGTTCCCAGTGATAACATTTGTACCGGTTCTTTATAGTGTGCATGGTATAGCTTGCTAAAAGCCTAGATAATGTTGAAAAAATCAACAACATATATATCATAACTTAACTAATTCTTATCTTACTTTTAAGCTATAGGCCTAAGCCCATTTAACACAAACAGGCATGAGGCATGATATAACATTAAGCTATTCGAAAAAGCTGAAAACATTTCCAATGACAAAAAACTGTAATCCATGCAACAGGCGCATTTGCCGCCGTAAACGAATTAACGCCATATAAATCATTAATAATAATATTACCACTACATGTAATAATAATAGGCTTAGTCAGTATCAATAATAACTCAATGACACATTGAGCATGAAACTGTTTCAATCAAGTTTCATTTAGCTTGTGCTATATCTGCGCAAAATGTACACATTATACAGAATGCTTTATCTTTTAGCAAAATATTAAACGAAGAAGTCGCCAGTCCCGTCACATACAGCTTATTTATCTCATTTGCATCCAAAAGTGCACGTATAACATATGCTATTGCACGTAATGCGTATAGGATCTTACGTTTTATACAGGGCTGCCACAGCCACGGGTGAAAGTAATCACGATTGGTTCTGCCGCGTGCCACATCAACTTTTCTACTGCGCGATAGCTTGTTTGTATTTTTGCTCTATGGTGATCATGGTGAGCAAATAGTGAATTGTATTCAGTTAATGTCTGCATTATGCATACTCATTCATTTTTAACTAGAGCTGCGTTTCTGATGCCTAACACGTTAGACATTATTCATTTGTCTATTATAAATACTATAATTAGATACTTTATGCTAAAGCATGAAAAACAAATTTACTTATATATTGCCTCAATACAGCAAAACAAAACTCTTGCGAATTTTTCGTCTGCCTTGCCGTCAGCAGAAATTAAAACTAGTAGCTAAAAGTATTAAAACAATTAAAAGTATTATTGTCATTAACATATTTATAATATATTTATCTACGGTACAAAACGCAGCTTAGACTACAGAAACGGGGTATAGCTTTATCGCAGATGCATGTCCGGCGCAGAAAGCTTGCATAGGTCAGTTTGTAATCCCACTTTTATAGGCCTATTCGGTCAATACACTGTGCAGCATATAGCTGGGCCTATAGATCAGTGCCGCCTGCGGCGCTATAGCTCATGTGCTGTGTTGTCGTGCGCTTTGGCAGACTGCTGTGTTTGATTTACGGCCGTCAAACTGTCTCGATCGTAAAATGATCCGCTGTCGGACGTATCGTAACGAGATCTCTCTCTGTATTGAACTAAACACCACGCCAAGCCAGCCTCAGCAGCAGTACCAACAGTAAGGTCGGTGTCACATTAAAATGTCTCCTCCATGAAAAATCCGCTCGGGAAAAGATTATCACGAATTTGACAATGTCCTCTCCTATTAAAATATCGCCGGCCCCATAAAAAGTCTCCCATTATAGAATCGCCCTCAGAAAAGTTTCCCCTGGCCGACATTATACGGTTAAAAATCCGTCCCACCCGGGCGGCCGCCGGTCGGGGCGGATTTTTTGCGGTAAATTGTCGGTCGGGGAAGACTTTTCTGGAGTGCGATTCTATAATGGGACACCGGCCGATCGACTTGCAGCTGACAACGACAATATATCGACCTAGCATCGCAGTACGTTGCACGAATTTATCGCAAATATTGACGAGACGTGAGTGACGCCTGCATGCGTACATCGACAGAGTCGTCGGCAGTTTTGTAATTGCGGTGTCATACTGCAACGACGACTCAGCAAAAGCATCAAGCAGTTGGAAACTCCGTAAGACAGAATTTTTTTTGTTATCGTTTATTATTGAAAATCGTTAATTTGATACAAAAAATAACTCCAAAAACATAAAAAAGTGAAATACATTAGGAAATAAACTTAACTAATTTAAAACTAATTATAGACCAAGCGCAATATGGCTCGAACAAAACAGCCATGCCGCAGTATGCAGTATATTATTATTCTTCGGCCGTGTCGTAGGCTATATATGCGCACGGGACCTCTGCAGCACACACATCCTGGAACTGGACCGATTACTGGTAAGCATCCTGGCGGTCGACTATTACGGAGATGGACTGGTCCGACATGTATCGTTAGCGCACTGCACTCAAACCCAAAAACAGACAACTTCGACCTTCAGCACTGACGATGAAATGCGACGACGACTCGCTGAGGGCACACTTTCGCCGTCTGTAAACCTTAGCGAAAAGTGCGTACTAAGCTATATATCGGACAAACGAATGAGCACTACGAGGCTATACGAGCTTATACCATTCTAGACAATGGGGACCGCTCAGAATCACGCTCAGATCACATGCATCACACTGTTGTTTACTAGATGCTATGATGCACGACATGCGGCCGAAATTTGCGAAAACGGTAGCAGTGCGAACTGAGTTCAAGCACGCAAATAACCCTGCTGAAATCATTGGCCCAACAACATTACGCGTACCGGTATACGCATGCAGTGAGAAGGGATGCAGTCACAGCTTATTGCAATAGCGATGTAAACTACGGAGCGTCACCTGCCATATATGATAACACAGTGTTAAACAAGCCATCCGAATTCGTAGTAAGATCCATTCGTTGTATAGGGCTTAGTCATGTAACTGATGTTAACATTATATGAACAGTTTGTCAATTACTCTTAGCATTATTGTATATGTTTTTTTCTTCTCTTTTTTGATTGTACATTATGTATTTGTTGTCTACTACTGTAACTGTCTACCAGTTACGGTGAAATAAAGATTTTCATAGTCACAACGTGCATGTGCGGTCTATAAAGTTGCATCCAGTTGGTGTCCTGTCACTGCGTCAATGTGTGTTCTTCATCAATAGACGACCACCCACGCAGCCTGCAGGCAGGACGCTCTGCAGCCGATCAACTCAGAACGCTCTATTCCATGCAGCATGCGACTCGACAGACAGACACCGTGCAGCGCGTATGTGTTCGTTGTTTTTAGCCATCTCTTCCTCCTCGCTCCCACTGTCTAGCCTGCTACCCGCGTGCACATTGGGCGCGCCAGCATCGAACTGATCGATAATATTAGTGTCAATAATGCGCCGCCGCCTGCTGCATGGATGCATGGCTGCGTAATGATGTCACCAAGCTATAATTCCATATACTGACAGGTTATTGTAAGCATTCTAGGGCTATGCTCTATAAAAAGACTGTATACACGTGTCAACTAATAAGTGCTAGACTAATATACAATGATGCAGAAATGATAAACGTAGAAAGACAGTGGGCATGATTATGCGGAAATATAGGCTACAAAGATCCATTTGTCTGTAAAATGAAGATAGACGATGCAGCAGGCCTACTAAATTGCTATGGACAATGGGGTCAAAATACCCAGCACACAATAGCAAACGATTGAGAAACAATTTGCAGACACAGTCGATAATAATAAGACTCCCAGTATGAAAACTGGATGTAGTAAAACAACACTGTGAATGAATCAAGCCTGTTGGCGAAACTCGGGGGACGATGCACTGTGTCTCAAAAAACATCCCCGACATTTTCGGTTGTAGCTTGAAGAAGGATTATCAGATTTTAATAATTTTTGGTACGAATATTTCTGAGACAACTTGCTATTAAATATATGTTCAATTTCTCAGCTCACTCAAAGTCTGTTTGTGCACTACCTGGGGAAAACAGAACCTACGAAATATTGCTTTTTTACCCAATGCAGTGTTATTACTTGATCTAAATAACGCACAAAAACATATTTTGTTAACTTTCTTGACACTTTGGCTGATATTTCATTTAATTGTTTCGTTTTTCAGTTGCCTACATTAAAATTGCTTGAAATACGGATGCATTGTGTAAACAGACATGGAGATGCTTTCCGCATTCATTGACAGCAGTATCGATAATGTTTTGCTTCAGACTAATCCAGACTTTACCAGTAACTTCTTAAATTTATAAACATACCTGAACGTCATCTGATAAACACACTGCTTTATGACAGTCAAACCTTGTAATCGACTGGCTGTTGGGGGACAGAGATCTAGACAGATAGAATTAATTGAAGTTTATTTCATTCATTTCAACACATGATGTGCTTGGTCGATTTTCCCCATGCAGGTAGTGCAAGAGCAGAAGATGGGTGAGGTGGGAACTTAAACAACCATTCAATAGCCAGTGGTGTCGGAAACATTTGGACCAAAACTTATTAAAATCTGATGATGTTTTTTCAAGTTATGATCGATAATGTCGGGTATGTTTTGTTCACGTTTTTGCGTATTTCAACGCATATTTCGCTTGGTCTGCATTCTCTTGGTAGTGCAGAAGCAAACACTGCGTGAGGTGGAAAACTAAACGGTCATTTGACGGCAAGTTGTGTCAGGAATATTCACACCAAAAATTATTAGAATTTGATAACTTTTTTGAAGTTACAATCGAAAATGTCGGTTATGTTTTTTTCAGACACAGTATATAAACGTTTAGTTGATGTTAAATCAGGGAAACCTGCAGTTCATCGATGCATTTTGAAGACGTATGAATAAAACACTGAAGCCGACCATGCGCTACTGCAGCTGCAGGTATATACGGTGAAAACGCCGGCGGTCGGGCGGTCGGGAGAGGCGGAATTGTGCGGAAATCGGCAGCAGCAGCAGGAGGGAAGTGATGGCGTTGAAATTGACAAGAGAGCATCATCATCATCATCGTCAGCAGCAGTAGCAACATCAGTGTACATATGACGGGCGAAGCCACGCAGCTTTGACCTTCATCATACACTGCATGGCGTGACTGACGGACGCACGAACCATCACTGCAGTCAGACTCAGCAGCATTTATAGGCTTACATCCACCGGTCGTATACGCTGCAACTGTTGCGCTGCCAGTGTCCGTCTAAATAAGCCTCGTCATCTCCGCTTGCTTGTGTTTACTCTGCAGAGAACTGCTCGGTGCGCGCTGCCGGGGCATGCACGGCTTGACGGGCTGTCATGTCACTCGTATATGTGGTCAGTATAGAAGTACGCGTCATTGTGCACGTCGCCGACGGCCGAATGTCGCCTCGTCTCTTGTCTGCGAGGCTGCAAGCAAAGCTCGTTGCTGCATATTTCGTCTTGCGAATACAGTAAACCTTTGATTGCGAATTTCCGAAACACGAGCTGCAGTCTGCAGTGCAATCGATATTTATACATAGCCTGAAAACCTACAAGCAAAACAAAGAAAAATTGCAAAAAAATAATGTTTATTTCATTTATTACGCACGTGCCCAAAATAAAGTGAAATATATAATAACGTATAATGTAAAAGGCCAAAACAGTACTTTCAGTATAGTTTTGCAATTCGTTATAATCATATTGTTTGAAACTGACTATTGCACTTTTCTTTCTTTCTTTTCTTTTTTTCTTTCCTTTTGCTTATCTGTGGATATTGATTGTATCATTTATTACTTATAGTTACTATGGGCGGCCAGCTTTGATGAGCGATTGCTTTTTTGGTAGCCCGCCTACATTGTCTAGTATTGTATGACAACATTGTATTTGTGTTTTTGGCAAATAAATACTCTCTCTCTCTCTCAAAAGAGGGTCCCGACAAACCAACACAAGCTCAAGTCTGTTCTTCGTGACAAACAAATGGCTATAAGATCCTGTTGTCAGATATCATCGTGCACGCCATGCATCGTCACTGGGTTGTGTATACATCCACGAGAGTTTCCCCGTGGTGTCACGGCGCCAGCTACAGACGCAGACGGCAGACACCATCTGCCGGGCTGCTGTAGGTACAGACACTTAACTTACACGTGGACTGTGTACGGGAAAGAAGCCTGGATGGATAGTTGCTATTATCCACAGTTCCATGCTACAGGAAGCAGCTGGCGGCAGTGATGAGGGAACGCCGCATGATTGGCGGTCTGTCCGTCCGTCTGTCTGTTTGTCCTTCTCGGCAGAGTCACTCTTGTACGCCCTCCAGTCGCGTATCCGATTACGGTCCGCGTAAACAACGGCTTGGCATTAATTATACCAAGCGGGCCGCTGCGGTTTCGGCCGCGTGGACGACCCACGGCTGGTCTAAACCGCAGGTCAGGAAACGCAAGCCTCGCCGAACTAAATTCGCTTAGCGGCCTTTAACTCCATGTACAGAGCCAAGTCTGCGGCCACACAACTTGCACGTAGCGTGTTAATAATAGAAGAAGCACTGTTATACCACTTTGTCGCAACAGTTACTGAATGGAAAGGAGAGCGGTCTATAGACGCATGTCATACATCATGCAAAACAGTCACTCGCTAAAGCGACTATGTTAAAAAACGATGTAATGCGATGTAATGAAACGACGTCATTGCAAGTGAGTGAGGAATTTAATGACAGTAACTTAATCTCAGTTTGCATCGTCTGGTTATGTATCGAGATGGGTGACCGCGTTCGCGGTTTTTTTTTCCAATTTTTGCCAGATCACGTACTGCATATTTATACTTGCTTCGTGATACAATAAAAACTTTTGCATGTCAAATTATTATATCCATCTTGCTTGAAACTGTGGATTAATTTGGCGGAATACAGTATCATCTATGTGCACTTCAGCATCAGGGCGTATGCAGTTAAGTCTTCGTCAATGATAAAAGGCCGTAACAACTAAGATTATTAACTGCAGGACGTCGACAGTGCAAAAGTCTGCATACACGGAGTGGAGTTGTTTACTCTGCATCAGTAAAAACGCGTATATACAGGGTGGCCCAAAAAAACGGGGCCACTCTGTTATATAGCTTCTAACTTCAGAAATACTGCTTAGATCTACACGATTTTTTGCAGAAATCAAGGTCGTTTCATTCTCAACACGAAAACATAAGTTATTGAAATTAATTATGTGCAACAGTGGCGCCACCTGGCGAATACGAGTTACTATTTCAAATGACGC
>Ga0209367_1004173_pt1 | contig 19893 bp, 10 predicted proteins | sample WorMetLIZISLAND2_FD_187412 | JGI IMG/M metagenome (GOLD analysis project Ga0209367, IMG submission 187412) | Marine gutless worms symbiont microbial communities from Max Planck institute for Marine Microbiology, Germany - Olavius geniculatus... ...
TCCGTATGCTGTACAAATATTCATATTAATGCAACGCACCAACTAACACCACCAGTAGTCTAAGTCAACTGAACTGATGTGAACGTTAATGTGAATATTGCACAAACTGTGAGATGTTTTTGTTTGCATGTTTTTCTTAGATTTAGATTTTTTTAGATTTAGATTTATTATGTATATCTTGTAATTGCGTTGTTAAAAGTTGCGCTTGTCAACTTTACATTAAACGAATATATGATGATGATGATGGACATTGTTGATGTCTTATAAGAACGTGAACTTATCCGTGTGCTTGCCATTTATAGGCCCTAACTGCATGCATGAATAATCCGGCTGTCGTCTTGGCCCTACATTCGTTGTTAATGCACTGAATAGTATTTTGGTCCAAAGTGTAAGCAGCTATATGAGATCACCATATCATCATTACGTAGACTTTTAGATTAGTTAAGCTTATATTATACCGGTACGCTTAGCCCTATCTGTTGTTTTACGCTGCACATTTTGGGCAGTTCGGCCAAATCGGTAAACATTGGGGAAGTAGGCTTAATACGACAAATAACATCACATGAAGAAGCCTTTAGACTACGTTAGTGATTACCAACTAACGTCAGCTTGTAAGGACGCCATATGCATAGCCCCATTTAAGGTTACCCAAATGATTTTTGCTGTTTTAGAGACCTGATCATCGTCCTTACACACATTTGTAAACTGGTAAGTTTTTTTACATATATATTTGCTGTTTTATTGCTAAAAGTCGAGGAATGAGCCTGTCGCATGTAAAAAGCGCTATAGCAAGATCCGTATCTATACCTTTTACATTTTTAAGGCAGACCAGTATACCTCCGGTCGGGTACAGAACGTTAGATGTGTCTACTACTGCTGCTGCTTCGACTACGCTGTTGCTCGTTATACCTGGAAGTCAAGGTTGGCTGTGGTAAACTTCAACTGACGTCATCTAATTGCCAAACCCTCAACCCGCACTTTCATAAGATGCAAGGATCTTGGTGATCTTTGTTGTACAAGCCGAAGTATAGCGCATTTTGTCTCAAATTTTGTTGCCATGGCAACAATGGTGGGTCGGGGGTAAAATTCAGTTAGCAGCATTCGATGGCCCATTTCCGAAAACTCCCCTACAGATGCAAAAAATCTCGCAGATATTTTACACAAGCCGAGTTATACGGAATTTTGGCCCGAATTTCGTTGTCATGGCAACGGGGAAAATACAATTGGCAGCATTCGATGGCCCATCCCCGAAAACTCCCCTATGGGCGCAAAAATCTCGCAAAAATTTCGTACGCAAGCCGAGTTATAGCCAATTTTGTCCCAAATTTCGTTGCCATGACAACGGGGGTCAACCGGGGGTAAATATAAATGTCACCGTTAATTCGGCCGACCCCGAAAACCATATCCTAGAACCAAAAATTACGACTATCTTGCACACAACTGAAGTTATGACAGTTTAAAGAATTTTTAAATTTCCCCATAGGCGTCATTGTAATTTTTGCGAATTTTTCAAATAAATAAGTCAAAGATTAATTATTTTTATTTTGTAGCATTAAAAACGCACTTCCTTGTGCAAAACCGCGTCATTTGACGTATTTAGCGTAAAAATCGGTCTAACGGACTCGCCTGTAGGCGAGTTCAAGGACCAAAAAGTGTAGTAAATTTCGAATAGGAGGGGTGTATATTTCACCTATATGGGGAGAAAAAACCCCTGAGCGGATTGAGCCCAATTTTTTGGTGGTAGGGGTCTACGACGTAATCACGCCATTTACATTTGGTGACGATCGGTTCAGGGGTTTTTGGTTGGCTGAGGGTCAAACTTTGCCTTTTCCCATTGACTTTGAAGGTCGTCCTTACAACACTCACACTAATAGTGTGAGGTGTGATTTTCTGCTTAATGCCTTGCGTTAGCGTTAATTTGACCGTTGTGAAATAAAGAATTTCTTAAACTCTTGTGCGATTGTGTTTTAGATAGCTAGATAGGCACTGTCAAAACGTCAGTTTAGTCTACTTTTACGAAAAAAAAACGAAATCTACTTGTAAAAGCTGAAAATGTGATATTCCGAAACTCGGTTGCGGTATATTTTTTTCAAATTTTATGCATTACGTAGGTTATGCGTCAGCTTTCTAGGTGATGGTATAAATTCATTCGTGGCCCTATTGGCCAATATTGCACTTATAGTTTGAACCTTTAGAACCAAACGTCGTTTCAACTGGCAAAAGTGCATAAGTGAATCGAGACACAAATGCAGACTTTCAACGCAGCTGTTTTGAAAACTAACAATGCCACTTAAGCCGTGACTACATGCACCGATTTCTTTGTCCGAAGTGTTGTCCTAGATTTCCGAAGTTTAAAAACGTCGGAAAAAAATCGGACGCTTCGTTTGACGTGTCGTCCGACGTATCCGAGAAGCTGGAACGAAAAGCTCGGACAACACCTCAAACGAGGAAATCAATATGTGAACTGCTTAAAACTTGAATGCGAGTTTTAGATGTGTTTCAGTGGACGTGTAGGCACCCAGTAATTGACGACCGTTCATCCTGTGATGTGGTGATTAACAATTAGGCCTATAGGCTCATGCACGTATGCATGCATAGGCCTACATGTAGACCTGCCTATACGGACTAACGGTATGAGTGTGGCTTTACTAGCGAAACCGCCGGCCGATCGCGCCAGCACACACAGCGTGCAGCGCGCGGAACGGGCCGCGGGCCAAGAGTCCAGATTTCATCACATAGGACCAGTGGTCTTCAAATTTGTCGAATGTAAACCCAATGGACTATCGCGTGTGGGTACGTGCAATGTTGGAGGCTTAATCCAAGCTTAAAACAAAGCCGAAAACAATCGTCGAATTCAAGAAAGCGCTTCAGATTATCAGGGGCAACGTGCCACAAAGACCGATCAACAAGGCTGTGAAAGACATATCAAAGTAAGCGACTGAAGGCTTGTGTTGGAGCTTGGAGCTGGTGGTGGACACTTCAAACATTCACACTGACAATGAAATTCTGGCATCTGATCATTATTAAACTGTTTCAACGATGCTATTTGCATTGAACATTTTTTAATGCTGAAAAATCGGTAGGTAGTCATGTTAAAAAGTCTATAACTTCGTTGTTTTTCAACAGAATCATATTTTACTTGGCGGTTATATGTAGAAGGTTCATTCAATAACAGTATAAAATATCGAATCAAAATTTCAAACGGTTGCTGAGAAAACAGCGAAAAACTTTAGGGGTCCACTTTTTGCCGCACCCTGTAGACGTGTTTTTGAAGGCCAAAATAATGACTGCGCATGCCCCGGGTCACGTGACCTGTAGGCAGCAAGTCAAAAATGACCATATATTTGGAATTCCCATGGCCATAGTGCCTACCTCACTATGCAACTTTTATTGGACTACGGCGATGATTAAGGGCCGGTTATAGGTGAACATTTTACATAGGAGCGTTTTTGGCCGAAAATTTCAAAGTCCGTTTTGGGGCCCAATTTTCGACTTAGGGGAACATTTTTCAGGGATTGAATATTAACTTTGAATTTTCGTTCCCAAAAAGGTTTGACTCTTGCGCGAGGCCGCGTCGTCCGAGCCATTGCGCGTGAAAATCTGTCGGGCGGTCTACGAGAAAAATTTTCGTTATATTTCACCCATTTGCCCAAAAGCCTCCAATGCACGAATTTGACGAAATTTTGCACAGTGAGTCGCCTCGCGGACGTAATCACCCATTTAAAATTTTCTGTCGATCGGTTCAGGGGTTTCGGAACTGCGAGTGGTCGAATTTTGCCATTTTCTATTGATTTAGCAGATCGCCGTTAAAACAGTTCTGCGCTACCCCGCGCCTGTGATAAATAACATTATTAAGGCCCGACCTAATTCTCGATTACACGGACGTGAGTGATACGATCTCTATAGTCTTGGAAGGTTTTAACTTTTTGTGTAATTGGAAATGTCAGCAAAATCATGTGCAATCTCATGATGTTTGCATTTTCCCTGTATTTTAGATAGGCCCAATTTTTGGAATGTTTAGTGCACAATTTTCTGCAGGTCAAACAAAATATTATCTTCAGCTGGTTGATTTTGTTAGATCTGTGTTACAATATGCAAATCCAAACATTTTACTTTAGACATGCGCAGGCTGTAAAAAATTATGATAATTTTAGGTTATTTTAACCTTCCATGTAATTTGCGTGTAATTTTCTGTTCTGTTTTTGAAGCCGTGAATTAGGTTGAGATCTAAGCATTACGCTTGCAGCAAAAACACTCTATGTTCTGTTAATAAGTCGACGGGCTACTATACTCACAGTTCGGTCGTTGAAGGTGACCAGCTGATACAGCGTAGAAGTCTGACGTAAGAAGTTTATAAATAGTGTCGGCCGGCTACTGACGCTGAACGGTTGTAGCAGTTGAACAATTACAAGCGACGACGACGCCACTTTGAGTCGAGCTGCTGCAATCGTCTCTCTCTCTCTCTGTGTGTATGTGATGAGACATTCTTCGCTGGGCGATTTATACGAGCGCGCCAGTTGTCAGATTCCTAGTAGCTGCAGCCGCAGTCGCAGCTGCAGCAGCTATCAAGACGCGTGCACATGTGCGACACAATCGAATCGGCAATAAAAACGACGTATTTTGTTGCAATGTGGTACATGCAACCGCTGCAGTAATATCAAACTTTTTTGCACATTCGTGGAAACTTGAATGAAACTTGCTTGGCATTTGTATTGCAGGATTGTTCGGAATAAAACGACAACAAAATAGCATCACTGGAGACCGTGACCGTCGGCTCCGTTTACTGTTTATCACAGAGCAAAACGCGGATTTGGTCGCGTAACTGGCAGTGAGAACATGCAGAGAACTTTACTGGTCGCATGCACTGAAACAAAACTGTCACACCATGATATAAATTGTTGTTATAATTGCACAGGTTCGGACGGCTACAATAAAACAAAATTAATACGTAGTCAACGACAACCGTCACCAGTCGTTTTATCTGCAGTTTCATTTTATTGTGTTTTACATTTGCAACCGCCTTTAGCTACTGGAAAGTCGCTGAATGGACGACTAGTTGTCTACCGCGAATTGTAAACAGTAGAGGCCTACATGCCGCAGCAGTTAGGCCCATGGTCCTATAGGCAAGCATAATTATGTAGCATGGTCTATAGGTCCCGTAGGCTTGCCTACGCATGCATCTACCGACCTGAAAACGCACTCAGTAATGCTTGCCATAGTCACAACAAATAACTTGTGCAAAGCTCACGCGACGAGCGACACTGTCGATGCCGTCGCCTGGGGAATCAATGTTTAGCGTGCAATAAAGTAATAATGCATTTTGAAAGAATGCCCAAATATGAAGTTTTCGTATGGAGAACTCTTTGAACTTAAAAGGTCGAAACTCAAAGAACTAAAATCTACTTTCTATGCTAGAAATTTCACACGCCAGTTGTTTTAGTCTATCTCCAGCCATTTCATTGCGATTCACTCTTGAAGTGCGCGGCGCAAAAAAATTCTCCACTTTGTGAGTTCAAGGTCATTTAAAGTCATCAACGTTGATACACTTCTTAAACGCTCCTCGGCAGTTTTTATTACAGTATGCAGCAAGTCTATATCTATTTGCAACCGTTTCCACCCTAGACGAATTAACAGCGGTAAAATAATAATACCCATAATACCCAAAATAATAATACCCATAGTGAGTACTTATCTTTGATGCCCGCGTGCGCAGGCCTCCTTAATTTGAAGCTATGGGTTTAAAACCTGGTCTGTTAAAATCTACGTTTAATGCTGAAAATTTTATAGGTAAGTTGATCTGGTTTATCTCTAGTGATTTCGGGCGCAGTTTCGTCTTAAAATGTGTGTCGCAGCCCGAAAAGTTAATAAAACCTCTATTGGTCATTGGTTGCGGTGCTAATCGAAAGCGCATTAGTAATTAGCAGTAACCTTTAGTGATCGAAGCTGACTGTTACAGAAACTGTCCGATTATTCGATCTACGTAAAGTTTGTGGGAATATTATGTTCCTTCTTGTTAGTCCGTCCGGGAGCGATAGCTTTTGGAGCGGACTTATGTTTCACTGCAGATGTTTTTTTTATTTATTTAAATTGCGAGATCTCCGAGTTGCGTAGGCCGATCGGCGCAAATTTTTGCACGGTGATCTGAACTAAACCTAGTTTTATAATGCTGGTCCGAAATTTCGGGCGGGATCTCCCCACTCCACAAAATTTAGGGGCCAAAACGTGCAATATTTGGTGCGATTTCGGACGACTTTAAAATTCGGTGGCGAAAGTCTTTGGAACGGAAAAAATACTCTAAATTAAACAAGTATCTGATCGACCGCGGTTCCTCCCGCGTTTGTCGAAAAAAGTCCGGTAAACTTTGGTCTAGTAACCACGAAGATCTGAAGGTCAAATTGTACCCACCGAAAGCGTTTTTCGGAAAACCATATTTCGGCCCTTAAGAGATGTTGTGCCCCCAAATTTATACAAGCGCTACAGAATAACCAAGTCTTACTAACGCACACTTTATCGGAGATGGAGTCCCCCTTACAGATTTTTTCAAAAAGGGTCTAAAATTGGCTTAAAATTTGACATATCCGTGCTTGTAACTTTTGGGGGTAAAGGGAGTACCCCCATGAAACTTTGCCACATGACGGGCCATAAAATGAGCATAATTACTTATGTACAATTTTGGGGACCCGCACTCCTATAAATTTGGAAGGCCCAAAAAGTAACAAAAAATTCGGCCTAACTTCGGAAAACTTTTGACTTTGACCGCGAATATCTTAGGAACCGATCAATATATCAAAAATCGGAAACAAACTTGATCGATAACGATTTTTGCTGAATTCAGCAAAAAATGACGAACGTTGGTCCACAAACAAAAAAAATTACAAGTGCGGATGTTGACCCACCCGATTTCGGGCAACTTCAAAGTTTAACCGCGAATATTTCTAGAGCGGACTGATATACCAAAAATCGATGACCAACTTGATCGACATCGATCCCTGCTGGGTTCAGCGGAAAAATATTTGGTGAAATTTGGTCCACCAACAATAAAGTTACAGCCACGGATGTTGATCCACCCTAAGTCGACAATGCGCGTTCTGCGTATGTTAATGCATTGGAGTTCGGGGCACGTGACTTTGCTACGGGGGGGAGAAATTTCAACCCCGTACATTTTTTTCCTGATCGGACTTACGGCGCCGGGTGGACTCACGTTCGGCTTTGCCCCAAATTTTTAGTTACTTATGCGCCACGATTGAATATTTCTAACTTCTATCACCAAGTGCCACGAAACTGTTTGTAGACTACACTGTGTCCCAAAAAACATCTTCGACATTTTCGACTGTAACTTAAAAAGCAATTATCGGATTTTGATAATTTTTAGTACGAATATTTCTGACATAATTTGCCATCAAATGACTGTTCAGTTTCCGACCTCACACTTGTATGCTTCTGCACTACGGGCCACTACCCAAAGAAATCAGATCAAGCGAAATGCGTTGAAATAACCTGAAAACCTGAAAAAAACATCTCAGACATTATCGATCGTAACTTGAACAAAGATTAACAGATTTGAATAATATTTGGCAAAAAATTTTCTGACACAACTGGCTATTAAATAAGTGCTTTAGTTTTACCTCACCCAGCATCTGTTTTCGCACTACCTGGGGAAAGCAGACCAAGCATAATATGTGTTAAAATGAATGAAAGAACGTCAATAAATTCCATCCATCCTAATCTGTGGGCCGCAACAGCAGGTCTGCTACAAGGTTTGACTGTCATGCAGCAGTGTGTTTTACCAGATAAAGTTTAGTAATGTTTGTGACGTCAAGAAGCGACTGATACAGCCTAGATTGGTCTGGAGCAGAACATTATCGATACTGCTGTCAATGAATAAAGAAAACGTCTCCTTGCCTGTGTTCGCATAGTGGACCAACACTTCAAGCAATTTTACTGCAGACGGTTGAAAACTGGACAACTGGATGAATTGTCAGCCACAGTGTCAGAAATGTGAACAAATGTGTTTTTACGCGTTATGTTAATTAAGCAATCATATCGCATTGGACATAAAGTGATATTTCGTTGGTTGAGTTTTCCCCAAGTAGTGCAGAAAGAAAACGGGTGAGGTGGGAAACCGAAGAATTGTTTTTAAGCTACAGTCGAAAATGTCCGGAATGTTTTTGGGGACACAGTGTATAATGTTTTGTTTTTTATTGTGTGCTTATGATAATATGCAATCTAAATTTAGATTTTATACATATATCATCGATGTGCAATTAAACTAGTTATAAATAGCTTTAAATGTTACGTTTACGTCTAGCTGTGTTTTGTGGTACAATTTTCTGGCTCCAGTGTATTTATTGGTAGCATATGTTCTTTCAATCTGTTTTTTTGTTTTTCTGTCGACGAGCAAACGTGTTCATAATTCAATCAATGCACCTCGCGCATGATGAGATTGTCTTGTCAGCGTGTTATTAATGCGGTGCTTTGTAATTCATGAAGCGTCTCAGGGATGTCATCTGCTGGGTTAATTGACATGTCATTCAATTGCACTGATGTCATACTGTCATGTGCTCAATATTCGTGCTTCACGCGCCGCTCAAGCAACATCGTCGGATATGACAGCCTGCATTCGTTGCCAGGATACACCCCGGCAACCGTTGCCAAGCAACAGTTGTCAAGTCAAAGCACCATCCACGGTCACTCGTCAAGGACTTTTATTCAAGGCCGATCAAACCCCTCCCCAACGACGTGCGTCAAGTTAGGTCCTACATTCGACATTCGACATTCAACATTAGCAAACACTGCACACACAAAAAAGTAGAAGTTCTAAAAGGCGCACACCTTAAGTGTGCATCTTCAGACACGACACGCCCGACCGCATTGAAAACGGACTCTAATTCCACTTTCGGTATGTCAAAAATTGGCGCTAAACGCGTGCAAAATGCAAAATTTCGTCCAGATCGGCTGCCGCAAAGTCGAATTACACGCCTCTGAACTTCGTTATTGGAATTCATTATAAAGGCTTTGATCGGACTTAGTCTCTGCACGCGAATTTGCGCTAAATGTTAGTTTTAAGCGATATTGGAACAAATACAAAAAACGATTGGCAACAGCTAGGCGACTGAAATTTGGCAGAAATGTTACGGCAGTCCACTCTAACGTGGCATGTACTTTGACTTAGATTGCGCTATAAATGAGACCGTTAGCAGCGCCGAAGTAGCCGCCGCAGGCCAAACTTGCCAAAGACATAGTCCAAAATCGGTTTTCCCCCAATATCTTTGGAACGTTATTGCTAACGCAAAAACTGGCAGGCTTATAACCAGGCCCGTCGAGAGGGTGGGGTAGGGGGGTTAGCCACCCCCCATTGTCGGCCAGAAATATAAAGTACGCCAGAATGTATCATTTTGAAAAGAAAATTTCAAAAATTTTCTTCCCAGAGGAGCCCCGTGAAAATGTTGGGGGGCCCGCGAGAATGTTTCCCCGGCCCCGCTGTGGCTCTCGACGGGCTTGCTTATTGCACATATGAAAGCCTACCGTACTGTCGAAAAAAATGCGTCGATCGGTCCATAAATAAGCGAGATATCGATATTTAAAAAATAATTTACCGCCCCCTAATGGAGGAATTACAAATAATTTTGGGAATTTTATTGCGCTTTCCTAAACTTCGCTTAAAACCCTACCAAAAGCTGAAAAAAGCGTCACGATATCGTCAAAAATAAGCAAGATATCGAGGGTAAAATATTCGTTTAGCGCCCTCTAGCGGCCAAACCGTTACCGCAAATCTGGCATAGAGCCAAGAATTTTGTAAAAGTGTACGAGGACCACACGTACGAGGGCCACACGTTTCTGAAGTATGGTGACCCTGGGCCTTGAAATGCTGAGTAAACTTGAGGGGAGTAAATTATACAAAAATGGCAATATTTCGAGTTGGGGGAGCAATAGCAAAAATCGCCGAAGAGAGTTTTTGCGTATTATTGCCCTGTACGTGCTTGGCAAAAATTAGCGCGCTACGACCAAAAAATCAGACATTTAATGCCTCAAAATGCCCAAAATACGTATTTTGGTCTGGGAGCCTGCCCCCCAAATCAGAAGTAGAAATCAAAAATTTTTCAAACGCTTTTGCGATGACTTGTTGAAAACAGTGAAAAAACGAAATCGAAATCGATTGAAACGGCGGAGATATCGCAAAGGGGGCAAAAATCGGAAAACCTCCACCTTTTCGAAAAATAATTTACAGATTTTTACGACATTTTGGGAAACGTTGGGGCAGTGATTTTCAACCGTGGTTCCGCGGAACCCAAGAGTTCCGCGAGCATCTGCCAAGGGTTCCGCGGCTGACCTGCCGTAAAATGACCTTGCTGGCGAATTCACGCCAGCAACTCAGCATCGATTTTTTTGTTCGAAATCGCGTTTCTACGCGTCTTTTTTGCATAGACTTACTGTGCTGAATCATTTTTGTTGTCAGTAAAATTTTTGGCAATTTGCATTTTAGGTCCATATTATAACGTAGGCCTAAGCTTCCTATGCACGACATTATTTAACTCCAATTAAGCATTATCGGAAAATGGAAATGAAAAAGAAGAAGAAAAGTACGTATTGATAAAGTTTATGGTTACAAATACGATATCGTTTGGCCATTTGCTTTGTTAATTCAATTTTGTAAAAACTCAGCTAAGGAAAATTAAAAAGACACGTATAGGCATGTTTTTTCGAGAGCGTCCACGTGATAAATTTTCTGGGTTGGTGGCGGGGCTAAGCGGCCGTCGACGACCGCCTCGCCCGTCGTGTTTGGTTAAGTACAATAACATACTGTTGCCTACTAATGCGGTCAAATTTCATATTGATCATCTTTGTCTGCTTTGGCGTCCATGACGGCTCTGCCCTCAGTGCTCTGCTAGGCAAATGAGTCCGGAGACACCCTATAGCAGTGCTGTCCAACCTTTTTGACAAAAAGGCTAAATCGTTGTCGATTGACTAAATTCCTCCACACTGACAATAATGCCTGTAAAACACAAAAAAGCACAATGGCAAAAACATGCAACGAAACTAGTTACTAGTAATAAATACCTTTCATCGATTATAAATTATTTTTTAGTACTGTTGGCCTATATCTTAAATAATACATTGTCACGCGTAAATCTTTTACTGAACAACTTAAACTAAGTACCGTCATGCAAAGTAGTCAATGAATTAAAAACTATACAAACACTAACCAATAAATGGGCATGGATCATTTTGCGGGAATCATCACGCAATTATATTTCCATCAGCTGCACCGCGACACTCATTGTTCGTTGATACACGGCTACATATCTCAATAGATATCTCAATAACTATCTATCTGTCTGTCTATCTGTTTGCCTCAGAAAAATAAAACCGAATTTTGTATGTCATTTATTGAGCAGCTATAATGACAGCTTATGGATAACTGTTGACAGGACTCCATTGTTATAAGTGCATATAGCCGGACAAAAATGATACCGCGCACGCCATGTATGTACACATTATATTCTTTGTCTACATTTGGTCGCTTTATAGCTGTGCATTGTACACGGCACTTATTATTTATTTCTCGTCTCATGGGTAGGCCTACCGTAGGCCTACCACTTGTTTGTCCGCATGTCATTCACGTAACTATGCTATAACTTTTATGAGCACAAAAATATTCTGCTAACAACAACCGTCTGTAAAAATGATATAAATCTATTATATAGGCCTATTTGCAAAACTGTCAAGCCCAATTCTGCCAAAACTTTTATTTTACCAAATCTTACTTCTGCACTTAGCAGTGAACTGCAAAAAAGGCTACATGGAGTAACTGCAGCCACCGCACCCTAAATCTATTGTCTGACAGAAATTTGAATGTATATGGCTATATGCATAACTCACTCATTTTAACCAAAGTATAATTTTGTTTAGTATGACATACAACACACTGGGTGCCTGGCAAAACGAATTTGATATGTTTTAGTATAACGTATCATCAACAGAATGCGTGCCAAGTATTTGTAAATAATAAGTTTACATATTCAGCGAATATTGTAAGCTTTTTTCTGCACACGAAAAGTAGTTTTTTCTTGTCACGTCAAACCAAGACAAACGGCTATTCGTGTCTACGGTATGGTCGTTTTATAATCTAGCAACATCAAACCACGTTAATGCCCACATGATTGCATTTCTGCAGCGCCCAACTTCTCATAAAGCAATTTTATGTTATGGGTGTAAGTTGCTTTCTTTGTTCTCAAGCTTTTATGGTTTCTTGTGTTCTTTATCTTTTATTATAAAGCTTATTTAATTTCCTGTTTCATTTTGACTATAAAAAAAATAAATGTAATGTGATTGTTCAAACTAGATATACGTTCTGTGGAACGAGGTATCTGTCCCATTGCCAGGATATATATAGCCTAGCAGCTGCGTATAAGGGGGTAGGTGCAAACAGGGCGCAATTATCTTTCACGGGGGCCGAGTTGTAGTCAATTTTGTCCCAACATTCGTTGCCATAGCAGCAGGGGTCGGCAGGCGAAAAACTTAAATGACGCCGTCGGATAGTCCGGGCTTAAAAATAGGGGCGTAGGTGAAAACAAAGCGCAATTATTTTTCACTGGGGCCGAGTTAGTCAATTTTGTCTCAAAATTCGTTGCCATGGCAACAAGGGTCGTCAGGGGAAAAATTTAAACGACACCATCGTATCCGATGGTGTCGTTTAAATTTTGCCTCAAAAAGATTATGCCTTGGCCCGAAAATAAGTGGGTAGGTGCAAACAGCGCGCAATTATTTTTCACGGAAGCCGAGTTATAGTCAATTTTTGTCCCAAAATTTGTTGCCATGGCAACAGGGGTCAGCAGGGGAGAAATTTGAATGACACCACCAGATAGCCCGGGCCCAAAAATAAGGGGTAGGTGCAAACAGCACGCAATTATCTTTTACGGGGACCGAGTTATACCGCTGTGAAATCTCCATTGGCTCTAATGCAAAATTTTGCAACTTTTAAATGGTTGCTATGGCAACAAAGGTTGATAGGAGTAAATTTAAATAACACCGTAAGATTGACGGCCTTCGAAAATTGGGGGTAGTTAAACACAGCGCGCAATTATTTTTTTACGGGGACCGAGTCCCCGTAGGCCTTAATGCAAATTTTTAAAAAAAATTGGGGGTAAAATGGGGTAAAAAGTTATCAGATTTTTTATCCCAAACAAACTTGATTTTACTTTTCGGGCCCCGAATCACTGTGCAACATTTCATCAAAATCGAATCAAAATTGCGGCCGTAGGAGTGTTTACAGTCAGACTGACAGAATTAAATGACATAAGTGATTTTATAATCTGTCCCATGTTATGCTATAGCAATGAGACAAATAATTACCGCATTGGCTGCATATGGCATCATCATCAACTTAACCTGCCTCAAGCAGAACACACGATAAGAGTAAAAATAAGAATTCCACTAATACAACAACATCGCAGCCTGTTGACAATAGCCTGAACGTTTTTCGATGTAGTCGTGCTGTAGGCTACATTATAAGCAACATAAAATTTCCGGATATATTATATTATAATAATAAATGATTTGCACTGGCAGATTGGCAGGCAAGCTACCAGTTTAGTTTAACATAAACTAAAAAGAATTAAAATGCTTCAATAAAACTAAAAATATAGGATAAAACATCATGAGTTCAGAAACAAGCTGTTATGGAAAAAATATAAAGCCCGAGGTAAAAAAAACTAAACAGGAAATAATAACGACAACAATTGAAACATAAAAATCGTAAAGCAGTACTGATATCCATGAAATCAGTTTGAAAGGGTCCCATTATCCCATATGTCTACGAAGGGTAGGATGGAGAAAAAAAGACTTTTTAAGGCTGAAAAAAACAAGTGGTGATGATGACAATCGTAAAGTAAGACAATCGTGGAGGGGTGATGAATCAAGAAGAGGCAGAGTTAGATAGACAGATTTCCGGTTTGGGTAAATTTGATGCAAAGCTGCAGTCAGTCACTAGACTGCTGCACAAGTGAATTGATTACAGTGAGTGCGCTGACGCGATTCGCCATGACAGAAAATTCGATGAACTCGCCACGTCTACGCCGCGTTCAGTAGTGACCCAGCGCGGATCACTCGCTGTTGATGCGTCATTTCAGTTCTTCGACGTACGATCTTATAATAAATACGATTAATTTTAAATATGTAACAGAACTTCGATGATCTTGTGATGGTTTTTGAGCCGACGCACGCGCTACCCCTGCTTCCTTTTTGAGACACAGTGTAGGGCCTATGTGTGTGGTCTGTCAAGTGTTTCTAATGTCACTGATGTAGGCCTAGTGTGAGTCTGCTTGCGAGTCTGTCTCTGTGTGGTCCATGTTACGGCTACACGGTGTGCTGTCACTCGTTGCAGACGACCAATGGCAAACGCACGTCGCACATACACACACAGTGGGCAAACAACGGGTCGGCGTTGCCGAAGCCCAGTGTAGCAAAGGCGTATCTAGCAATACCAAGTTCAACTCAGCCTTTCATCCCTCTGGGGCAGGTGTATCGAGTAACGGCTGAGGTTAAGACGGTGCACGTTCACCTTTGTCGGGCAGGTAACACTCTTATGATCCCATATGGCAGGTGACGCTCCGTAGCTCTACGACGGGTTTTTCATAAATAGCTATATGCACAGCCTTCGAGATAAAAAGAGGGGGCCGATGAAAATATTTTAAAAGCAGGATTGGCCTACTCGTGTCAGTCTTTTTGTAATAAATTTTTCTCTTTTCGTGATTTTCAGTTCAGACACCCCTTAATATGTCCGTACACAATAGAATAGTTCTTGGACTGACATGCTTGCGGAACCTGAAGCCTGATCTGAAAATAATATACACATTTACGAGAACGTAGTCCTATTGTTAGCGCCGCCACCAACACAACTATCATCGTCATCGTTATCAGCAGCAGCCGTTGTACACTTTGCGGTTAAAGCACACGAACAACAGGGATCTGAAAAATATTTTTCGACTTATTCGACGCTGCAGCACTACCTGCTTTGGCGGTGAACTGCTTCTGTTCAGTGATGAAATGTGTATAGGCCTACACCGTTACAGCCCACAGTCAGCCTAACTCGGTAGGCATGCAATGTGCATGAAGTCAAGTGTCTCGCGAGCCAAAAAACTCTACCATATCGCAAGCTCTGTGTGCAGGTGCATTGACTTGCCGAAAAGTGTATGTAAAAAATTAAAAATCAAACTGTTTATGCGTGCGCATAAACGCGATCGTTTTGGGAGTGAGTTTCTCCACATTTCTTGAAGCCTAAACGGTAAAACTTTAACAGTTTATTATCAGCGAACCAAGAGGCGTTTATTGTCGAAGCAGAGTAGCTATAAGCAGCGAGGGGCGGCATCGGATGATATCTTGTCACAACACATTTCACGACGTCACCGTTACGTCACGACTGGCAAAAGTTTTAACCAACAGCCAACTTACGTTAAAGTATTTTGAATTTCGTTAAAATTTGTCGTTATTTGACTGAGTCATGAAAAAAGCGAAATGGTGCCTTTTTAATTGAAGATCACGAAGGCCTAGTACACAGTCGGTCACGTAGCCTACATGCGTCGGTTAAATGTCGCAGGTGTTAAGCGACGCCACTGCATTGCCGTCGCTTGTTGACTTATTTTTCGTCATCAACATAAAGCTTGGCTCAAACCGCGTCGATCCGCTGCTGTCGCTGATTAGGCCTATCCGGTTTTATGTGAGCCAGAGCTCGTCTTCTGCTCAACACTGTTGTAGGTTAATTGGCCCACCGTATAGAATCTCATTAATGGGGTGTTTACACGATCCAGCAAACGTCCAGCAAACTTCCGGCAAATGTATTCAAAATACACGTGAATTGCTGGACGTTTGCTGGATCGTGTAAACACCCCATAACGCAACGCTCTCTGACTCTGTGCGTGTGTGTGGCCGATTTACTGAAGGCTACTATATCCGTTTTAGTACCGACAATCTGTGATCGGGATTTGCTGTTATCACATGAACGCGATCGACGCTTTTAAAAGAAAATAAGCCTTAGCTATCCTCGGGCAAAGATGTAAACACGATTTTTTTAACGCTTTTCAGAACCTAAACGATTTTTAACCCAAGACCAAAATTGTTTTCAACGCCAAAACTAATACATTTACGCAGCATCAAATGTTTTAACGCAAAGTGACTGATGTCATCACATCGCCCTTACACAGAGTTTTAAACTGGTTAGTTTTTTTACCGGGTGGGCCAAAAAAACCGGACCTATTTGGGCGTTGATAACTCAGCGACGGTTAGTGGTAGAAAGGCGTGTTATACGTCAAAAGTTTCAGAATGCTGTAAAAAATAAACGACAAATTTGCATAGTTAAACATTTAAATACTATTTGCCTAATTTGCATGAATATTCGTCACCCCCGAAATTCTGCCAAATTTGACTGTAACACATGGATTTAACATGGATATTTGAGCTTTTATAACGTAGCGATGTTTATTGATAGAAAGGCGCGTAATATGCCAAAAGTTTAGAAATTGTGTACAGAAGAAGGGTACAACTTGCATGTTTCAGCATCTATTCTATTCTAGTTTGTAAGGCGTGTAATTACCACATATGGGCACTACGACACATTCGGAGAGTACTGCCACAAGACGTTGCTAAGACACTTGCATCCAGTATTGTCAGTTCCAGGCTCGATTATTGCAATGCCGTTCTCTACGGAACACCGAACTCGACAACTTCGAAACTACAGAAGGTGCAGAACTGTCTCGCTCGCGTAGTGTTGCAACGGCGGAAGTGTTGTCACGCACAACCTCTATTGAAATCATTACACTGGCTTCCAATATCTCAGCGAATCAACTTCAAACTGACAACTTTGGCTTTCAAGATACAGTCTACTTCACAACCTGAATACCTTCATCAGCTGATCTCCAGTCAACACCCTGGTTCATCGATGACATTGCGCTCATCAACTCGTCCTCTACTCCAAGCACCACCCACGTACCCGAACTGCATACGGCAGCCGTGCTTTTAGTTCAGCCGTACCAGCTATCTGGAACAATCTTCCAACCTCAGTCATTGAAGCAAACAGTTTGCCTGTTTTTCGTCGTCGACTCGAGACACATCTGTTTACTGTTGCTTTTGAAAACAGTGGTTAACTGTAACGCAGCCAGCGCCTCTGTATCTTTACACATGTTTAGTTTTATGGCGCTTTATAAGTTCGTTTTTAACTTTAACTTTAACTATTCCTTGCCTGATTTACACAAATCTGCCTTACCCGTAAAATCATCTGTTACTGCCAATTTATTGGCAGTAACACATAAATTTAAGTTGATTTTCATTCAACATACAGTGAAATATCAACAATCATCAACACATACGTTGAGTTTAGATGCCCAACTTTTGCATTCATAACCGTCATCAGTCTTTTTTAGGCAGATGATCGATCGCTGGAGTCAATGTGTTCAGGGTTAGCTGAGCCCGGCATTCGATTAACACACGTTTTAGCTGGTCAGTTACTAAAATTTTGTGACCGTGCTATTCGTTGCAATGCCCCCACGCAGAGTAATTTACAGAATTTAAATCTGGCAGTGAGTTTTTGAGTTAAATGAGTTCGGGCACATGAAAGTGCAAGCAAATGCCTAATTTCATGGGTAATAAAGATTTATGCAAATTAGGCAAAATATTTAAATGATTTGCTATGCAAGTTGGGCCCTTTTTGTATACAACATTCTACAACTTTTGAAATATCACAGGCTTTTCTACAGGTAATCATCGCTGAGTTATCAACGCTCAAACAGGTCCGGGTTTCTGGCCTACCCTGTATATATACCGGGTGGCCCTAAAACCGCTGTACATCACGCAGTTTGGGATAGTGGGATAGTTTGCAAAAACTTGACTATGAAGAAAAGCGTGAACGGTTTGCAAACCGCAAAGATCTTTAGAAACAAAATGTCGACATCAGACAGTCATAATCAGGAAAGCCGTATTGTAGTGAAAAGGCGTTAGCAATAGTGGCACAAGAGAATGAAGGACCTATTTAGCAGATTTTCTGTTGATCAGTTGACTAATGATTAAGCCTACTGTGACGTTCTGGTGTAGCCTGCGTACGAGCAACAAATGATGAACCGCTTGCAAATATTGCTTTATGACGTGTAACGCTATTTTGTTTGTATCACGGCTAATACAGAAGTGTTTTAGGCGAAAATTCATAAACTTATTTGAATATGTATGATCATAACATACATGTTTTATCCTAATTCATTTGGACCACTCGGCTGAACAATGCACGCAAATGTCTTCGGCAACAATACACTGGGGCTGTGGGCGGGCAGACACTCTGCACAAGACCGTGCTCGTTTGGCGTTAAGTGGTGGAGATGGCTACGCTACAGCAGGGCTTGCCCCATGATGATGGTGATGAAACATGTGACAACGACAAGGCCAAAAAGTGCATTTTGAAACATATTTGACCCCCACCGTGACTTTGACTCCAAAATTTGATGCGTTTATCCTTGTCTCAAAATCCGTTAATAGCAAAAGTTTGGCCAAATTCCGTCAACAAATACCCAAGATATCTTGCTAACAATGTTTGTTCGAGACTCGCGCATGCACGGCGGACGCACAAACACTCTGGAAACATAATGCCTCCAGCCACTACGTTGGCGGGAGCATATAAGAAACATTGAGCTATAATTTATTTGCCGCGTACTACACTTTTAATCTGCGATAAACAGCAGCAAATTGGCTTTAGTGTCATAACTGCATTAAGCTATGGTGTCAATGTGGTTCGTCTGTAGCCGAGAGACCCAGTGTCTTCGATGCCCCCCAAATATATGGAATCGAAATCGGGCGCAACTTCCCCCCACTTTTGGGGATTGGTCAACATTGGTTCCCCAATTTTAAGCTGAAGTTCCTTACCACTCAAGACTTCAAGACCACTTAAAACTTAAGTTTCCCCTTCTTTTCCTCTTTAGGAAATTTTCTGTTAAAGATGTAAAATGAAAAATAAGGGTAAGTAAAAAATTGGAAAGAAGTGTTTTGTTAAGAATGTTTATTGCCCAGTATAGGGATATAGAAGCCTCTGGAAAAACCGACGAGACGCAGGCTGAAAAAGCTACTTTCTAAAGAACGCCCACTTCTTGTGAAAGTGGCTCTCGATTGAGCCGAAGATATCGTCGATAGCGGCGCGAATGTCCTGCTCGCTGGCGACGTCGTACGTGTCCATCTGCACGAATCGCACTAGATCGTCGCTCGGCTGCAAAAAATCCTCCGGACCCTTCATGTCGTACGCGTGCACCAGACTGAATCCGGCTGCCAACATTTCTTCTTCGATTTCGTCGTAGTAGACTTTTGCCGGCTTGCCGAGACGTTCTCGTAGAAGCATGTAGCCACAGTTAGAACCGTAGCACGCGGCTATGACGACGACTACACCGCCTGGAACCACACACTGCGTGAACAGCCGCTGAAACAGAGCTTGGCGATCAGCGCGGTCCACATGGTAGAGGAAGTCTAAGAGAAGGACAACATCAACAGGTTTGTCTACTCCACTCCAGTGCTGTATTGTCGTCTCCACGGCTGTCGCTTTCACGCCCGGAAGCTCACCGTTCTGTAACAGTTAGTGGCATAGTTTCATTGCCTGCTAATCACAGGCGTGCGGTAGCACAGCCCTGTGTTAATGGCGACCGGCTAAGTAAAGGGAGAATGGCAAAATTCGACCCCAAGCAGATCCGAAACCCCTCAACCGATCGACACAAAATTTAAAACAGGTGATTACGTCGGCGAGACAACCCCGACCCCCGTGCAAAATTTCGTGCAAATCCGTTCCTTGGGGGCTTCTCGGCAAATGAAACGAAATATAACGAAGTTTTTTCTAGTATATATATACCTTTTTTTGTTGACCGACCTACAGGTC
>Ga0209367_1004174_pt1 | contig 19893 bp, 14 predicted proteins | sample WorMetLIZISLAND2_FD_187412 | JGI IMG/M metagenome (GOLD analysis project Ga0209367, IMG submission 187412) | Marine gutless worms symbiont microbial communities from Max Planck institute for Marine Microbiology, Germany - Olavius geniculatus... ...
CCCTGCAGGAGTTGAGCCACGCTGCCCTAGATAGGCAGCGGTGGGCAGCGATAGTAAGAATGGCGTCAGACACCAACGGGCATTGAGCCCACGGTTGTCGATGATGATGATGATGATGATGATGTTTTTTTTGGACCACCCTGTATATTACTGTTACGGGACATAATGGCAATGAGGATCTTCTGTTAGCTCAAACAAATTTGAAAAACTGCCACCAAAATAGGTAAATACTATTAGTAATTTGCACAACATCATAAATGATAACAGTTCAATTAGTAATCAAACAAAAGTTGCAAATTGTAGACAAATGTTGCGCACTGGTTATCAACATGAAAGTGTGGCTATAAACACAAATACTTGAAAACAGTGGATCAACAAAGCTAGAAGTCAAAAAAAGAAAACCATAACAAATTCGAAGAAGCAGACTGAAAATATGTGGTGTGATAAAATAGCATGTGTTCAGAAAGAAAACTGTTGGGCTGTGGAAAAGACAGGAAAAACATTTACACATTGCATTACACTACATTACAGTCTGAGTAAAAGAAATGAACTAGCAATACAGACACTATGCCGTCAGCTATGGGAAAGAGGCATAAGACAGATCTGGCTTGGGTTCAGTCTCGAATGATCGCAGGCATTTTGAGATGTCACTTCTGATGCAGCGATAAAACAGAACCAGTGGGAAAGGATCTTAAGTTGCACACAGGGCGATGTAACTAAACTAAACTGACATAGTTTGGTTTTTGACAAACTAAATAATTGGTCGGCAAGCAGTAATGCATTACAGTAGGCACCGTCTAATGGCGTCAGTGCCCTATGTGACTAGGCGCACGTACGCCTCAGCCAATGACCAATAAGCTCACCCTGCTTGCCCACTGGTCAGTTCGTCAAAAACTAAATCGTGTCAGTTAAGTTCAGTTACGTCACTCTGCGCATGCCTTTACACCTACCGCAAGACAGAAAAGTTGAAAAACAAAAATCACTAAAACCAGCATAGAGTTTACCAGTGTTGTTGTCCCTCCTCGCTCGTCGTCCGTATCTATGTTCCAAGTCTCACGCTCTTGGAGATTCTTTGTATCTGAAACATGCACAGTATTATCACATACGACATTTTGCAAAATAACCTGCTGATAGAACACTGACAACAGAAAACATGCTTTGAACAGATCAAATAACAATTGAGAATGTTTATGTTACAGCAAAACTGCTGTACATTGTGATTTTATTGTTTCATCACCTAGTGGCATATTTAAAGGGCAACCTTCCATGCTCCCCTTTAGCGCTAAAAATTTACACAGTTACGCTTCCCAAAACATCAACATTTACATATCAGCTAACAAAATTCAATTGCTGGAAACTTGTTCTCCATACACCATGCGTCCCCTCTTCCATAAATTCTTAATACATCACCGTGATCATGGTTACTAATACAGTTATTTACTTACTTAGTAACTTACAGTACTCAGGAGGTGTGGGAACCATAATGGTAAGTTCACTGTTGCAGAATGGACAACCTAACGAACCTTGTGTGGCCTGTTTGAGCAGAGTTGTTAAACTGCTCCAGCGCAGGTCAAACGCGAGTGTCTGCAGCACATCGACCGACTCGCCAGGCAGTTCCAAAGACACCATCAGAGCTATGCAACTCCTGCACAGCAGTTACATGTAACAACACAACTTGACAAACAGTCCTAACTAAAAATGAGCGAATGAGCGAGTGGGTGGGGTTCAACATCCCATCCAACACACTATAAGTCATATCCAAAATGGCAGTGCACATACACATAATAACAAAACAGAAAGTTTAACTGAACACCGGCAGCCATAAAATCCATAAAATAACAACAAGACAGTCTGTCAAAAGGTGGTATCACACCTAACCTGCTCAAGGAGCAATCTCCCGAGTTTTCCGGGTTCAGAAAATTCACTGAGTATTCCAAGTTTTCCAGGTTTGTAGTCATCCTGTCAAGTAAGATGTGTGCAGCCTTGTTTGAATAATTAAGTTAATAAGTAAGTAAGTTTTGTTGTTCCCATAGCAGGAAAACACCACTAAATTCCGCTATAGATAATACAAAATAAACAAGTAAACACTTATGAAAACCTAATGGTACTAAACCAAAGCAGAAAATGTAACAACAAAATCTCTCACAAGATGAATATTAATTGCCTATAAGACTGCACTATCCACCGTTGCTGGAACTCAGAGACAAAGAGCTAAATAAAGTTGTTTCAATAACTTGTATACTAATAGCACAAGAATAATGCAATACAACAGTAACTTTCTAAACTTCGAAACACAGAACAGAATTACACGCAGTAATCTGGCGCTGACAATGGCCGATTCCCATTTAGCATTAACGTAGTTATACTGTATTCTTACTGTTTCTGTATTCTGCGTATACATGGACCCAAATGGTCCGAGTCAAATTAATGACTGAATTGCAGGCAATCAGTGAGGTCGCCGGTATAAAAACAGCCACTGGCGTCGAGGTCATCATTGAAAATCTTTGACCCAAAGTTTGTAAAATGTTGTCCGAGACTGAGGGCGACATTTTACAAACTAAGGAGAGAAAAAATTATCAATGACGATCGACATGCCAGTCACTATTTGTTTTGTTATACCTCAAAACCAAAGAAGTTGAAGTTGTCACACCTTTTTTGTAATTGTTTACTTGTTGACTTGTAGACTTGTAGTGTGACTTCAACAAGTCAACAAGTAAACAATTACAAAAAAGGTGTGACAACTTCAATGTTGATCGAGCAGCAGTGGGCGGGCAACGGTGCGTATTTGTTAACATCACGTGACATAACATAAACCAATCGCATGCAAGTGTTCTGCGCTGAGGTATAGGAATGTAAAATGAGGTACTATACAAACCGAACTTGTCGTACGCAGAGTGGCAGCCACATGAGATGTGCGTCCTGTTTCTGGTCCTTCCATGCGGAGTGCGGGGACTCGGTGTGTCCGATGTGACGAGGTTCCTGCTGAGCCAAAAAACTCGGCAGAAATGCTCCACGCATTAAGCAGGTGTACAGTACGATCACGTCATGCAGCATTTGCTGCCAAACAACATCAAAAACCATCGAGTAAATCAAGAAATTCAGGGCAAAGCCCAATGTGAGTCCACCCAGCACCCTAAGTCCGATTGGGAGGAAAATTCAAGGGGGTGAAATTCCCCCGGAAGCAAAGTCACGTGGCCCAAACTCAAATGCATTAGTATACACAGAACACCCAATGTCAACTTAGGGTAGGGCAACATGCGCACCTAAAAACTTTTTTGTTAGTGGACCAAAGTTTGCCAATTTTTTTTCAACAGATGAATCGCCGTTCACAACAGCGTTTACATCCACGTGTATGTTTATTGTTTAAGCAGCTTTCTTTTTAGTCCAAATTAGCAGGGTTTCTCTTTTTGCCATAAAGGAGCATAATTTTTACACACTAAAGGCCCTTCTTTCCACTCAACTACCAGCGTTTCATCAAGGATAAACTTGAATGCACTAACACCCGTGCAGTTTTGTTTAATCAACCTGTTTTTTTCTACAGTTATTCCAAGTTAAGCCAGTACAGAAAAGTAAGATGATTTAACTGTCACCATAGCAACTGTGTCAAATCACAGATAACCTCATCATTGTTTTCATTTCGATCTTTGTTCTGCAAATGAAACGCAAAATGCTGATGCAAAACCACAGTGGTGTGAGATAACCAGAGAGAAATTTGCCTTAAACTCACCTTAAACAATGCTTGTTTTGATGCATCTGCTTTTGTTGTTTTCTTCATCTGTTATGATCAACAAACTAACACTGCAATGATGAAATTAAATTAAATGATACACCAACAACAACAGTAAACAAAAATTACAACAATAACAATTTCAAGTTATGCAACATGTATTAAGCACTAGCAGTTTTCTGCAACATTCTGGAAACCAAAGGTTGGTTGAACACTAACATCCAACGATAAAGTATTAGCAAAACAAAAACAATTTCTATGCCATCAACTGACACACACCTCTTTCAGTAGTTTGCCACTGAGGTATGATTGGCCGAGACGCCAGAAATCTGGCAGATTATCGCAAAGAATCTTTGTTAACGTCTCCACAAAGCTGATTCGCTGAGGGGGCTTTGCACCTGAAACATCAGCGAAAACAGAATATTCGACACCACAATCTTTAACTGCTGCTGCTAGTACACTACCACCAAATACCATTTTTGCCATCGGCCAATTTTCCATAACAGTAAGCAACGAAATGATTTATCAAAAAAGTTTACCAAAGCTTCTAAGAGACTGCAGTTGGCCATAGCCCCAGTAATTAGTTTCTTTTATAAAATTCATGTCATTCAAATACTAAACAGGTTATAAACTAAAAACAGAAACATGTTACCATAGACAACATCAATATATGACGCTATCTTATTGCAGCTTAATAGTGCTGGACTCATACTCGTGATTATGTGAATGCAGCCTTAAGCCTACAGTAGGCATAGTGGCCTACCTTACGTGCTACTGACTAGAGGCCTAGGCCTATTCAGTGCGGATGTGGACTGACGCGAATCCAATATTTCTCTTTTGTTGAGGACGCAGACTGACAGCGGATCTTTGGTCAAAATCTGCGGACTGATGCGGACTCGAAAATATCACGGTCCGCACACCTCTGCTTTGTACCCACTTTTACATAAACTGACCTGAGTTGAAGCCCAGTGTCTATATAGCAGTATAAATTATACTGCCACATTACATGAGCTGACCTGATTTGAAGCCCGGCGTCTGTAGCAGATTCTTGCTGGGACTCATCATACTTAGCTTCATCTGTTCCTTCTCCTCCTCATCTTCTGTTACGCACAAAAACACAACAGTTCTGCTGTCTTCACTAATACACTCTCTGTTACATCAAAAACAAAGATAAACCAGGCCGTGCCCCATCTGGAATATAGGCAAACTGCTTATCTCCCTTTCTGTGGCCATTGAGCCTGTAGGTGGATAGACCACTGAGTCCGTGACGCATGGCCAGTGCGACGCCAGACCTATGGTTACCTTCCCAGCTGCAGAGCGTCACCATCCTTTGGCTGGTACCAAATTATACTGCTTGGTGAACAGAGGCACGTGTGTGAACAACTTGCCCAAGGTTGTTACCTAGCAGTGCAGTGGGCGGGAGTCGAACCTGCAACATCAGTCTTACCAGTTCGGCACGTTACTCTTACACCACCAAACGACTCTAACATAACAGCTCTGCTCTTTTCATTAATACACACACCCTATACATACACACACCTGTTATACATAAACAAATGCTCATAACAAGTGAAGATGACGGTCCAGTGCCACACAAACTAATGTAATGTGTCAGTGTTTACTGTTACAGATGCCTGGATTCAACCATCCAACTAGCTAAATGGCACCTAATTGGCATTAGCTAAAAGTAACGGTACTGCAGGGCATTATAATGCAGCCATCTTCTTCCAGTACATCTAACAGCATTTAGTCCATACCATAACTTGCTATTCATTTCCTGTCTCCATCAACTCAGTGACGTCAGCATGCAGTAATTTAGCACACACACAACACCCAAATTGAAGTACCGGTGTCCCGATGTACCTCATAGAGCATCTGGTTCTGCATATAAATATGATCAGTATAGTATAGTATAGTATAAGTACGACCTCCTAAACTCTGGATGTAAAAGCAAAAGAAATAACTGAGACACACAGAAGATAATGCTCTGACCTTTGTCGATGTGTTCAGTCTGACATCGATGCATCAGCCTCAGCAGCCATTTCTGCATGTTGACTAAACACTCCCAGGCCGGATCACCTTGTACCTCCAAGTGCACCAGATATCTGAACATACATAACGCATTAACATGGCCTATATGCAAAACTCAATCTTACAAAATATCTAACTGATAAGTTTTTTAGTTTCGGTTTTACTAGCCTGAACACTGTCATGGAGTTTTGCTCCAAATCAAGCCAAGTCTCGAAACGAAACACTTTGTATGATTGTTATAGTGAGCTTTTTTGAAGACTGGATGCCCTTTGAGTAACTCAGTGGGACAATGACAGAATAATAAAAGGATATAAATTTTTGCCCAATCCCGATTATACAAATAAAGAAAAATTCCTGCAACAAACAGCAAATTCAATTATTTGCGTGTCGAGTGTATACATTCTGTAAAAGTACACAACAGACTTTCCACAAAAAAACCCACAAAATATCAGTACACTGCACAGCATAACGGCCAACCTAGGTATTGAATTTGGGCAAATCCAAACTCCGCTCCAATGTTCAGCCATCGGTAGACCACAGTTTACCAAATTAGCCCTAAGTCATTGTACATGGCGGGAAAGATTGTAGTCTGCAATGCCATTTCCCGATCGTCAAAATCTTGCTCTGTTACGAAGACATTTACAATTGGTGTAAAACTTTTCAAAACCATGCTGAATTTTGGAAATTTTTGCCCCAAAAGTTATGACGCAGTGCCCCAACTTCGAGACCTAATTTTTTAAAGAGTGACCCATTCTAACAAAATTTTGGGGCAATCTGACAAGGGACCTTGGAGACCAAACATCAAAAAATAATAAAGAAATAAACAGAACGATTCGTCCTTGTTACTATAACAGCGGCCGTAACCAAACAATCTGAGTAAAGTCTCTAATACAAATAATATTCTTACTGTAATGCATGAAAAGTTTGTTTGTCTGTTTGCCTGTCTGTCCCTCATGCCCCTCTGGCGACTTCTGTGTTGCACAGTCCCAGACCCCGACCACAGCATTCGAGTCCTTGGGCTTTAGATACTGTTCCCCCACCTCACCCATGGGCAGCCTGAAGGGGTTGAGTTGCCAGCCGGCCATCAGTATAGTGCTTAGTGCAGCGTGTACTGCTTCACGGCACCATCTGGCGAATGATGGTAACTTAATGGTACTTTGCTAGTAATAATACTAATAGTAGTAGTAGTAGTGATAGTGCAGTCCAGGATAGACCAGAAAGGCCTGTAGACTGATCGTTAAAACTTGAAATCTTCCCAGTTATAACTGTATCCGAGATGGACAGAGGGCCGAACAAATCTATTCTTCATATCTATATAGCGTCAGTATGCAGAGCGGAAATGAACCGAATAAGCTTCTTCTGTTCGTCCGGCGAAGAAGGCATAACCATCAGCTTGTCGTAGAGCATCTTACGGAATGCAGCAATTCGATTCTCAACCTCACTGTACACTAACAATACACGCCCACTCAACTGCTAGTTTCAGTTTCACTTTCCATACTAACATACGGGGAAAACCAGTACTGCTATTATTCATTTTTTTACCACTTAGTCGTCCTACTGACAAAGTTAAGAAACAACACTGATATGATTAAGTAGACACATTTTTATTTAACTAAACCTATCTTATCCATATAATTCCAAGCAAAGCCAGACCCTAAAAGTAAACTTATGCAAAATATTAAAGCAGGTTATTCTCACAGTGTGAATGCTCTTATTGTTAGTGCCATGACAACTTATAATATCTGATTCGCTGACAACTGGCAATCAGATCTAAGGATCATATATCAGCAGCTATAACTAGGTGGGATGATTGTGATGGTGAACTGACAGCCAAATGACCAAACCTTGATCGCATTTATAATTACATCGTAGCTTTAAATAAAATCCACCACTCGAAAAATGCAACTTGTTGACAAACAAAAATTTTCGGTGCCAAAATTTCAAAATAAAAGATTTTTTAGCAGTCCTCCAAATTAAACCAAAGTATTTTTCATTGCTTCAGAAGTATAGTTTTTACAGTATGTATACATCAGTGTATCTAAAATAGCACATTTTGTCTGAACATTCTGTATTCAGCCATTATATATATAAGCCACTTATAATGTCAGAATAAGCAAATGGCAAAAACTGTACCACAGCTCTAGAAAAAACATACATTTAACATTCATTCATTCATTCAAAGTTTAATAAAAACAGACAAAACGCTGGTACACAATAAAAATGAGTGAAGCTCAATGAAACGATACAAACAAATAGCCCAAGCTAATGCAGATTGTCATTGCAGAGCATTCTTGTAATAAAGTTTTTGCGATTGGTGACTGACGTATGATCAGGAAGCTGAAAATTGTGGCCTTTTTTCTCTCAGTCTGTAGTGCTGCTCACATTCAGGAAGAAGGAACGGATGCAGCAGGTGCCGACTGTTGCCTATCACTGTTGTTATCACCACTTCAACACATGCTGCTGATAACTAATCTGATGTCTAATAAACACTAGCACTGACGACGGAAACATGTGGAAAATAATAAAAAATACCTTTTTTGAACGCCTGCACTTCTGTCACCCAAAACAATGACTTGGCACGAGTGTAGTCTGTGATGACCAAATCATAGTCACCCTGTTCACAGCACACACGAAGAGCTTTTATTCACCGGTGATAATTTCACTGATACAAATATGATTTTTCATTTTTTCTTCCTGCAGTGTATCAGCAAATGCAGTAACTATTTACAGTCAATAACTGATTTACAGTCAACAACTTAACATCTTCAAAGCTAAATAATTTTCTCCATCAGCCTTCAAGACGAAGTACTTTCCAGGTCAACGATATGATGTTGTGGACGTCTGTCGACACATCGGCTACAGTCGGCCTCCTACTTCCCAATGTCGACTTCTGTCAACATTCGCCTTCTGCCTAGCAGTCAACTTTTGCCAACATCAGCCTTGAAAGAGTTAATAGCTACAAAATCATTGTTTAGTAGAGCAGACACATTTAACACAATGTAGGAATTAAAAAACAAAAAAACATCTAAGTTTCAGTACCAGAGCAAAAGTAAAAAATGCTAGAATTTAAGTAAATAATCCCAGCAATAAAAAATAACGACAAACACAAAAGACCGATCATGAAGTTTGTGTTTGTATTCCAAGAAATGTAAGATAACCTTTTCGATATTTCTCTCAATGGTGCTTGGGAGATAAAAGAGAAGTTTGAATCTGTTGAGGACGGAGAGAGCATTGCGAGTAGCATCGGCTCGGTCTTTGCGCCCGAGTACATCTTCAAACACATTCTCTGCAGCCTTGTTTGCCTCTGACCAGCACAACACAGTGCCATTCAAATAGCTCTTGTAGAACTGTCAGCCCAGTCTACTATAAACTGCTTTTTCGCCAACCATACTTCCATAACGGTCGAGCTTATGGTATGAGTTATTGCTGACTGTTTGTAACGGATATATTGTAGCTAAGCATTCAGTTGTAAGAAAAACCTTTTACAGAAATAATTATTAGCCCTTTGTCAAGGCTCTTGAGGTTGAATGGAGAAGGTAGGAAAAATGGGCGTTTTCAACAGGAAACTGGCCATATCTCGGAAATGGTGAGAGATACGGCCAAGGGTACGATTAATCACTAATAGAAAGTTGCATACGCCCTGTCAGAAAATCATTAAAAATCATTGACCTTGGATGACCTTGAAGGTCACTAACAACCAGTATGGTTGGCTATTCTAGTGACAGCTGGGCTTCTTGTCTATAAGAAGATGTACAATAATGATAATTTCATACTGTACACTTTGTCACGTTTGGTACTTGGACGCTTTGCTGCTGTTGCATGTAAATATGGAACAATGTCTATTAGAGGGTCCGCCGGAGCTATAAAAATTACCATCTGAAATTCGTTCGTTGCTGAGATCAAGCTTCAGTTTTTGAATCGCATTTTGTGATTTTATGATTTTTTGTGTATTTTATATGTATGTGCTGTGCCACCTTTGGCATAATGATAAATAACTGATAAAAAATGTGATATTTTTTCCAAGCCACAAGACCCATGGGGCAGCACTGACTTCTGCCTCCTCAGTCTTCAACCAAACAGCAGTTTGCACTGAAGGACCATAGATAAGGGCTAGTGCATTAAGTAGTATGCTTGCTAGTGATAACTCGATATATCAAAAATATCAATATATCGTTTTCAATACCGATATATCGTATCATATTGTATCATCAAAAAAATATCGAATTTTTCGATATATCGCGATATCTTTTATATATCACGACATTTTCGATATATCGCGATACTTTACACCAGAAGTTTATATTTTTATTACTGCATTATCAAAATAACAAGAATAAACGTAGAAAATGACAAACTAACCAAAGCAAACTAACTACAGTCGTAATTTAACGACACTTACGACACTCTATAGGCCTAGTTAATTTCTAAGTACACTGACACATTTTAGTATCTACATAAAGCAAACTGCCTTGTTAAACGTTCACATCTGTTCTTGTGCTTGTATAAGATTTACATACTTATCATTTTTAAAAGATCGATATCGATATCACAATATTTTCAAAAAATTGTATCGATATCGTATCAAAATTGAAATCCTGATATCGAATCATCACTAATGCCTGCTTATGCCCCAGCTGTCCACAGTTATGCCAAGTTAAACCAAGCTAAATTAAATTGAATGGCAGCTAATATTATACCAAAATGGTCTACCGGTCTACCAAAGGTCACCTATCCGAATACTAGCCAGACAGAATCAATTAACTTCACTGATCAAGACCAATGCAAGCCACCAGCTAGCATGGATACAAAAACTGTAAAACCAACATATCATAAACAAAGCTCAACAAAAATGATTATAAATCTCAAATCAACTAATCAGAAAAAAATAACCTAATAAAAACTAAAAATATTAGTTGTACATCATTGCTTACAGGGTGCGACAAAAAAAGTAGCCCCTAAAGTTTTTTGCCATTTTTTTCAGCAACTGTTTAAAATTTTAATTTGAAATTTTACAGGTTTATTTACAGAAACGTTCTACATCTAACTGTCAAGTGAAATATGATTCTGTTGAAAAATGACGAAATTATAGGCATCTGAACACGAACGCCTACCCATTTTTCAGAATTAAAAAATGCTTAAGTTAAAAATGCTATTTTCAAAAACCAGTTACCACGTTGCTGCTGATGATGTCACAGTGACGCTTTGACAAACAGTAATTTATTTTGTTCATAAATTATCATTAAATTATCGTTCTTTTAAAGCAATCGCCGGCTGCCCACCAGATTCATCTTCCAGCAGGATGGCACGCCAGCACACACAGTGCGCAGCACATGGAACTGGCTGTGGGCCAACTGTCCAGATTTTATCACAAAAAAACAATGGCCTCCAAATTCGTCAAACACAAACTCAGTGAACTATCACGTGTGATGTGCAATGTTGGAGGCTTAATGCAAGTGTAAAACAAAGCCGAAAACAATCGCTGAACTCAAGAAATCACTTCAGGTTATCTAGGGCAACCGATCAACAAGACTGTGAAAGAATTCTCAAATTAAGTGACTAAAGACTTGTGTTAGAGCTTGGAGCTGTCGGTGGACACATCGAACATTCAAAGTAACAATGAAATTCTGGCATCTGATCATTAGTTAACTGTGTTGTTTGACTTGTTTCAGCAATGTTATTGAACTGGTGTTGTAGCTTGAACATTTTTAACGCTGAAAAATCGGTAGGTGGTCATGTTAAAAAATCTATAACTTCGTCACTTTACAATGGAATCGAATTTTGTTTGGCATTTAGCCATAGAACAATTCCGGAAATAAATCTGTAAAATTTCAAATTAAAATGCTAAACGGTTGCTGAGAAAACAGTGAAAAACTTTAGGGGCCACTTTTTTATGCTACACCCTGTATAATGTGTATGTGCTGCAAAATAATGCACTTTAAATTAGCAACAAGCAAGCAAGTTTAGTAAATAAGTAAGTAAGTAAGTGTTTAATACTTTGAAGAGTTTCCTCCAGTGACGCAGTTGCTGACAAGCCATGAGCTTTAACTTTGTCAGCAGCCATCTTGGAATGCATATCTTTACAACAGTAATCAATACACAACCACACACAGCTTAAGCAGTATATGACAACCACTTCCTAAAACAACAAAAATGTAACTGACACAAAAAAGTATAAAAATGCAAGAAGCCCAGCTGTCACTAGGATAGCTGAAAGAACTGGCTGTGATTAACCTTCAAGATCATCCAAGTTCAACGATTTTCATTTCATCTAAAAGGGCGTATACTACTTCCTATTAGTGATTAATAATAACTGTAACCCTATCTCTCACTGTTTCCAAGATATGGCCAGTTTTCAATTGAATTTCCTACCTCCTTTCATTCAACCCCGAATTTGAAAATGTTCCCCTTGCAATAAATGGCTGAAATTTTGCACGCCTGAATTTAACACACATGGCTAGTTATGTGTGTAAAAAGTATTCCCTTACGCCCTAAAGCTAAGCCACAATACATCCGTTACAGACAGACACAGAGACAGTTGACACCTCATACCAATAGCTCGACCATTACTTACTTACAGTCAGCTAAATACAATGAACTAACTAAGCTAAATCAAACAAACAAAGACTGGCTTCGCTGTCTTCTCTGACATATAACACATTGGATCTACTTCCTGACTCCAAGCAAACATGTAATCAAATGGTACTCCGTTACATGTCAAACACTTACACAGAAAACTTTAATAATCTCTGAGCAATGACGACTAAAACAAATGCTTTGGTGTAAAATTATCAACAGTGACACGCATACCAGTCAACATGTCGTAACAGTCGAGGAAAGCTGTCAGGTTTGTCTTGGCAAATGCCATCGGTCCTTCATTCTGCTGTAATGATTTTCTCTGTAAGTTTGTCAACCCGGTCTTCAGGTCATCGAAACTGACAGCAAATCATCTCTACTATTATTAAGCGAAATAGCTCCAGTGAAAGTGATTCTGTCTATAATTACACATTTCTCCATAGTTCTCCTTTAGTAGTCTGTCTGTCTGTCTGTCGGCCTATCTATCTTCTGTCACATTCAAGTACCCTACTGAAACTGTTAACATATTCACATACCATTTGGTTGATACCTTTGTGGGTCCAACAACATAATGTGTAAGATTGGGGTCCTTCACCCCACAAAAAGGGAAACTTTTGGGATCAAAACCCAGCCAAAACATGTAATTGCAATTGCTGCCATCTAGCAAATAACAATGAACAGCAATCCTGCACTTTGGTCTTTGTTTCTATTATTAGCGTGTCTTGTAATGCTACTACTCTCACGTTTTGGTTTATCCAACCATCTTTCTTATCCGAACTACCATGCTCAAGATATAAAAATATCATGTGCTAGTGCGATCATTCAGATTTCTTATACTCAAACTTCATGGTCACAAATAAAAAGATTCACCCTAAAAAGCATAAAAATTGACACCCTCCTGCTGAAAGTTGGAATTTTAACAAAAATGCTGTCATACCTAAAAAACAGTGTGAGACAGAGCCCCCGTTACTTTCCTCTAAAGTCAAATATAGTCATTCAATTGGAACAAATAAACATAATTGCCGAACTACTGCAACAGATTATACAAAAAATTTGAGCTAAGGCTCACGAGATGCGAGAAAGCCTATAGCAGTTCTGGTTCAGTAGTTTAGCTGAAAATTGGGGTGTTCACGCTAAGTTAATATACAAATACCAAATTCTCTATCCGAATCGCATAACTATAGTAGCGCGGTGCCACCTTGTAAATGATATGGACTTGTGTCGCAGCCCAAAATCGCCAAAAAATCCATAAAATCCCCTATTTTGGCGTTCAAGGTCATTCAAGGTCATTGAATTCAGCGCCAATCGAGAGCCAGTGTACGACTTCCTATTAGTAAGTAATAGTAACCTAGGCCCTATCTCGCACCGTTACCGAGATACAGCGACTTATTGGCCAAAAATCACAAATTTTGCCCACCCCCTCTCATTTAGCGCCCTCGTTTGAGATGACCCACTTCGAATTTATGGAACAGCTTTACGGTTCCTGAAACTAGAGTCTTCCAGGCAGCCGATGGTGAAGATTTGGTGATCCTAGCTTGCACCGTTTTTGACTGATCCACCCATGTGAAGGACAGACAGACAGACAGACGGAGGGACAAACGGACAGAATTGCAATGGCTACAATGCGCTGAAAGCCGTAGCTGCTTTCGCACGTAAAAATGCTGATAATATCAGTAATAACAATATATACACGGTGGGCCAAGAAAAAATGCTACTTTACTTTTTTCCATATCTTTTGCCAATTATTGATCGATTTTCAAAATTCTTTAACTGGCACACTCTGCGCACAATTTGCAATAATAATGTGATTATTATATATTCCACCACACCATAAATGCGTCTCTACATTACCTTGTGAAATATAACGAAAATATGTAAGAATAGTGATAACAAACACTTTGGTTAAAAAAAACACTCGAGACCAACATTGCAGTGAAGGCTCCATATGACACTACACTGTGTGGGCTATGCTTGTTTTTATCGTTAGTTTTTTCTTACATATATATCTCACAAGGTAGTTAGAGACACATTTACGCTATGGGGAGATATATATTAATCAAACTATTGCAAATTGTCTGCAGAGTGTACTAGTGAAAAAATTTTGAAAATCAGTCAATAATTGGCAAAGATAGGGACAAAAGTAAAGTGGCACGTTTTTTATAGTCCACGGTTTACAAGTGTTACGTACCTTGTACCGTGATGGTTCTGGAGAAGAAACCAAGCAGGTTCAAAGTTGTTCAGATTTGTGTTGCCCGACCCTGACACAAAAACATAAGAAAGAAGATAATGTCAATCACAGTAATGCACATCTCAACCATTACACTGCATTAATAAAGAATAATAATAAATAAATAATAATTAAAGAATAATAATAATAATCATCATCATCATCAACAATGTCATAAAATGCAAGACATTAGTGATAGACATAAAGACTGTTAACAGGCAAAAGGAATAAACAAAAAACACAACCAGCAAGTACTTGGGAGTGTAGAAATCTCGACTAACTCTAATCACAATTGTGACATAAACGTCATCACAATAATCATAATAATACAAATAAATTAATCAATCAATCCCTATTAGTCAAAGTAATCAAAGCAACAGAGCTAATAATGAAACCACTAATAGCTAGACAGTAACATCAGGCAAAAATGGTATGAATTATGATTTTTAAGAAATGTCACATTTTCAGAGAAATACTATAATAATAAGTACACACATACAGATAATTCCCTATTAAAAATTTCTGCATTCTTATCTGCAACTAAATAATATTTAGTCAAAATCTGATCTAATGCAAAACATCCAGAAAGTTCACGAAAACTTATCTGCAACTTCTTGAGTAATTCTGCCGATAGACAGGCAACTACAATAATAGTAAACTCTTTCACAAACATAAGAATAGTCAAAAAATAATACCCATTGTTACACACCTTCGGGAAATAATTCTTGCAGTTCTTCCTCGCTGATTTTCTTACTGACAACACACAGTTAAATCTCCATTACTTTCAGTTTCTGTTTAATCACTAGTCATGTCAGGTTCAGCTGAGTCCTTTAGAGATTAACGCAACAGGTTTTTACACATTGTATGCCCTTTCCGTTGCTAAACCAATAACATAGTATAAAAAACACAATATTTCTACACTAAACACAACAATAAAGCATAAATATAGTTGAGTCAATTACTGGCATATTAACCGTCGTCTCAGGCAACCGTCCAACATACATACAATAATGACATGAACAACATGACTGAAAACCTACGAAGTTCCACAATAAACAATTGTAAACTTAAACATCTAAATCAAACTATATTCTATAACAGGTATAGGTGGCTCAGTATACTGTTCACAGCATCAAGCTTAAAATCAAAGGGATGCTTGTTGTTGTTTCTAGATGTCCATAAATAAATAGTTCGCACACATACGTACGACTGTGAATCAATCACTAATCAATATAATGTGGTACTGGCCATAAAGCAGCGATGCTCTGCAGCAGAGAGCATTAACCTTGAATCTTACAGAAAGTGAAGGCAACCTCCTGACCGAATAACAAGGACCAGCTCAAACCCAATGCTCTCATCAAGCAGAATAGCTGTCTAACTGTATGCAACCTGCAATAAATGTAAGCAGAGCAGCATATAATTTCCATACGTTGATGGAACTGGACGGTGCAATGACGCTACTCACTCGCTGGCTTCGTCTGATATGCCGAGTGGGTCATCCAAATCCTGGCTCACGATGGGAGAAACGGCTCGGACACGCCCAAACACAGCTCCGCATGTTGACTCGTCAACCCATACAGCCGACTCCTGCAGTGGTCCTGCAATACATTGGACTAAAGATGAAAACACAGCACAGAAGCATCACATATCTCCTGCATGGTCCCTCTTGGCTCTGAGGCATGAAAGCGACTGCGGGCCCCTCATAGCCTACATATATTTACAATACTGACCTTATTATAGTTCTATTTGTAGGCCTACTGTTACCTTCATCGCTCATAAAATAAGGCAAACAACAGCAACAGAACAAAGTCTTTAAAAAGTGGAGGTACAAATAATCTGTGAGCAAAATGAGCAGAAAAGATCTGAAGTGTTAAATGCAGACTTGGCAAAAGTTTTGGTCTAGAAGACCACATATTTTCTCTCTAGAAATTTTAGGGCCCACAGTACGGGTCCCTATAAGGGCCTCACTGGCCTCATAGATGATCTGGCCCCGATCTCCAGACATTCGTCCTTTTGTATCTCTCTCTCTCATTTACAGTCTAGAGAGTCTCCAGGAAACTCCAGGGGGGCATTCTGGATCAGCTGATATTCCGTCACTGGACCATGTCTCCCTGCCAGCCTGATCGTGTGCTGGGCACCAAAAGACCTTTGTTACATCCACAGACTACCGCACATACTCACACCTTTTGTTCAGCAGACCTGTCTGCCACACTCACAACAGCATCTGAGCAGGAAATCTTTTTTAAAAAAAACTATTGAAACCGACCTTTTACATTACTTTTTTTATCATTTCTACACAAATGTAGAGAATTCATGCTGTATCATACACTACATTTGTTGTTGTTTTACTTCTGCAATAACTGTACTTCACTTCTGCAGGCACTCAAGGCCAGCACTTCTCATTCTAAATTTAAGTTTATGCCACCACAACTGATTTCCATCTAAGTAATAGTTCAAAACTACAGAAGGAAGCACCTCAAAGTAATATGCATGCACAGGTCTGAGATGATAAAAGACGATCTAGTGCTGCCACATGACAAACAGTGATCTAAGCTATTAATGCATTAGCGACTAATGATGCCAAAGGCCACAGGGAAAAGTAATCCAGATTCCAGCACCATCAATGAAAGCAACCATAAGACCATACCATAATCAAGTAAAAGCAGCATTTCAACTTCAGGTCTACTGTAGTTCTGGGGCACAATAAATAAGTTTATACAGAACAAAGTCAAATCTGTGGCAAACATAATATATACAGGTAATCATTTGGTGCAAAAGTGTACTATCTGTAGGTAGTATTCACTCTACAACCTATTGAGCTAAATTTTTAAATTTCACAGCAAATAGCCTCAACTGCACTGAAGAAATATCAGCAGTACCAATCAGAATGTTGAATCCACGAAACTGTACAGTTGTCGATCCAACGCCACCAGATCTTGTAACCACTATGATGTCTCCTGTGCCCCTTGCTTGACCAGTCCTAGCAATGATCTTGTTTGCCGACTTCCACTCAGCTGAGAGCATGCAGTCTACTCCACATATTGTCAACCCTGTAAACAACCGAAAGTCTACTGCTCACACCATGAGTATAAATACTATATTTTACAATTAGCAATACCTACAGAAAGTTCAACACATGCTCAATTCTTTTGGCTTCAGTGCTAAATTATCCGTAATAAGCACTACAAGTTGATTCTGGGTTCAATTCAAGGGAGGCCACATAATTTGTCAGAATAACTGACCTGCATGCTTTGTAATTTTCTATGACAAACACTGAAATAATATCCAAAACCAAAATATTACACCGGTAAGTATCCACTTATTATAGCTCACAAAGTGAACTGAAACCAAAAGTATTTCCTTCTACCACAAAAACTTGGCTTATTATATAACGAGACAGAAATAAAAAGCAATTACTAGCAAAAATGGACAACTCACATTTAATGCTGAGAAAAACAACAGACATTCTACAACGGTGGCTCATGCATCAATGAGTAAACTTAAGATCTGCCTACTCATCTACGAATGCCCGCACCAGCTCACTAGCCCATACCTCATGTCACTGCTCACTCCGGTGAAGGCAATCGCAACCTGCCAACATCTTTGAAAACGGGAAACTGATCTGTTATTTAGCCACACCAAAAACAAAAACTGTCAACTTTAATCCTCAAAGTTTCTCAGCTGCTGGCCCATCAGTGTGGAACAGTTTGCCATCAGAGCGGAAGGATGCATCACTAACTATTGGACAGCTCGCCAGCCAGCTGAAGACTGGCTGTATCTATGCGGCTACTATGCATCAGTGCAGCCATCATAACTACTGTTATACGATTTCCATGATATAAAATACCATTATCGAACTGAACTAAACTAAACTGAACATACCTGTAAGATCACAAGCATCAACTCCGAGATGTTCACCCCTGATAGTAACCCTCGTGCCAGGAGGTCCTTCTTTTGGCGATATACCGGTCACCTGAGGTGACGGTCTTCTACTAGTATACATTACACCGCTGGAATTACTCTTGCAATCTCTGCCGTATCTGCAGTTAATAATAATAATATCACAATAATGAACGATAATATGATATGCTACAAAATTTACTCATAAAACATACGCATAGGAAACTGCAAAAATGTGCAACAACTGAACTTCTTCATGTGTTGACGTATACTGCAAAATATTCCAAAATTTTATTCAGCGCACAATGTCAACAATAAGCCTGCACAGCACACAAGAGATATCTTTCCGGTGACTATAACATCAGATGCCACAGCCAGATGGATGCATGATTTATCTTTCAATCTGAAACAGCAACAATTTAAACTTATCTGCAGGGTTAGAAGTAGGTATAAATAATTTTACCAGACCGCAATGCCTGCGAACTTTGACACTGAACACGAACAGCATGAAACTGAGCTTGCGTGAAAATGATTCCTATACCACCGGAGAATCCAACGCAAAGGTGCTCGGATTAAAGCATCACCTACTTGGGTTTCAAATCCACTGTCTCACAAAAACATGCACTCTGTGGCTCAAGTTCGTGTATAATTATATTGCAATAAACGCGATAAAACTTGCACATAATCACAGATTACCTGAAAATATCAGTTTTACATTATTATTTACAATTTTTCAATACTGAAATAAACATGCCACGCCCACTCAATCATGAACATGGCAAGTAGTGATGGACCGATGTATCGAAATATTGTAACTAGCCGGGTGAGGCGAAACCGCACGGCGCATGTACTTCTAAAGTTTAGAGCATGATTAAAACATAAAAATTATCTTTTAATCATGGTCCAGACTGAGCTGATATGACTAATAAGGCCATCAGGCTTGGCCAATTGGTAAGTCCTTGAACAACGCATCTTTGTTTTTGGGAGCCGAACGCTAAGCTGTAATCCTTAAGTCCCCCCTTTGTCATGAGTGTCGTCGTCTGTCTGTTTGTCCGTCCCCGTCCGACACGGATGCATTATGGCTAAACGGTGCAAGATAGGGCCAAGGTTTAAGTAACATGCACCTTTTCAAACTGCTGGGTTTCTTGTTTTTTGGTTGCTAGAAATTAATTAATTACCAGTCGTTCCTTTCGCTATGCATCACCTCATCTCTGGAATCAACTGCCTCACTCACTTCGTCAGCCACGTCTTGATTTGCCTTTTCCTGACTCACCATACTTCAATGATCATCTCACCTCGTCAGCGTCATCATCACCACTCTTGTCATCAATCACCCCATCATTCTTTCATTCCAATCTCAAAACTTTTCTTTTTCTCAAATCTTATCCTCCATAGTCATCTGGCACCCCTTCGGACTGACTCCACGGTTATTCGG
>Ga0209367_1004175_pt1 | contig 19891 bp, 21 predicted proteins | sample WorMetLIZISLAND2_FD_187412 | JGI IMG/M metagenome (GOLD analysis project Ga0209367, IMG submission 187412) | Marine gutless worms symbiont microbial communities from Max Planck institute for Marine Microbiology, Germany - Olavius geniculatus... ...
TATATATATATATCAGTACAACCATTGTGCAGGGATTTTTGGCGCGTTGATCTCCTGTCAGAGTCGTTGTGTCGTGCTGGGGTCTCCGGCGTTCGTTACATGCTAAGTACTAGTACAAAATCGTCGTCGTCATCTTCGCGTTTTACGTTATTTGAGTTAAGACAAGAAAACGTTTATTTAGAAATTCGCTCGTCGTTTCTGCGACCCTTATCAGGGGCGCGTCCTCCGGACAGTGCCGGGTCGGCCTTTGACGTCCACTCCACACCAGTTAGCCCTGTCGTAGTTCGTGCAGAATTCGTCTTCGATCCTCGCTACCAACAGTTTTGCCGCAGCTCCGCCGTCAACAGCCGACTACAACAACTGATAAAAGGTACATTTTATTTACCTGATTTTGCCGCGATCTCTGTGATAATCCGCCCTGTGCACACTATACACTTATGGACAGACATAACGATATGGACGTGCTGCAAGAATTAATTCTTTCCGCCGAAGACACACAGCTGACTCTGCCGCATTTTTGCGACGACGAGGTTGTCATTATTATAACGGCTGCAGACGCTGCTCACCTAGGTCTTCTAGAAGTCTTTGCGGGGTATACGCGTCCGATACAGCAGTCAGCTGCTGCTGCAGCGGCTGCTTAGCCGTCGCCGCTGCTGCATTGATTCTACTCGACACCGATCAATAGCGCTGTCGCCGTTCTGAACTTTTGCGAGTAGCAAACAACTGACGGTTCGCACACAAATAACGTTTGCGGCAAGAAACGTATAAAGTAATTAAAGTGACTTTTTGAGCTACCACGGAGCCGGAAAAACAATCCGCTTTTGTCAGCGCCTGCGTATAACACCCAGGGTAAAGACAAACTTCGGCGAACAGCACAAATAAATCCGTATTGTGAAGAAACGACGCCCGGCCTTTCGACGACTTATTCGACGTCGGCGCAAGTACGCATTTTATCGCCATCTCGTTCACTTTCGCCTGCTGCTAGAAAATTGTCCATCACATCCCTGGACAATAATTACGCTTCGCAAGTATTTTACGGCGGTTTCAACGAAGCTGCTGCCGATTTCCTTCAATACTTGGAGCGCTTCACTCTGTATAAGCAAATAAACGACGACGACAAATAACAATTCCTAGCTATTCTACTTCGTGGCGCCGCCGGCGACTTTAACGACTCTCTGGAAATCCCGCCGCAGTGCGAAGACCCATGGAAATTCTTCAATGATGCTTTTCTCGCGCGTTTTGACCGTCTGTCGGCCACCGCGTAGAGGGATGTTTAGTAGATGTTTGCTACGCCACAGGCCACCGCAGAATCGGCATCCGACTTCATCGCACGCATAACGCGCATCGCAAAACGCATCAACGTCGACGATCAACTGCTGCAAATCTCGATCTTGGCAGGGCTTAAGCCGGAACTCAGGACGCATGTCCTCCAGTCACAGCCCACGACAATCGACGAGCTGACCCGTGCAGCACGCATAACCGACGCCGCCGTCACGACCTCCGACGCAGGCTTGTCTCAAGTACTGGACGAAATCCGAAGCAGTAATGCACTACACGCTAAACACAACGCTTCGTTCCAACAACTTACCGAGCGACTGGACAAGATGCAGGTTTCCCCACTTGGCGACAATGGTGCAGCAACTCAGCAATTTACCCAGCCGACAGCGTTCTCCGTCGCCCGGCCGCGCTCTACCGAGACAATTCGACGACCGCCAGCGAGCTCCGTCATACCGTCAACCACCAGGCAACCCTCGGGACAGGGACCAGTGCACGCGTTGCAGTAGGCGTCACGGTTACTCCCAGTGTCCAGCGATGCATGCTCGTTGTCTTAACTGTAATCGACCTGGTCACTTTAGGGCCGTGTGCCGCAGTGGCCCGTGCTCCAATTCTTTTAAATAGAAGCACGCAGCTGCCCGAATTTACGCGAAGGGCAGCAGCCAAGACAGTGTTCGCGTAACGCAGCCGCTGGAAAATGATAATTTTATTCGTTTAAAGTGCAATAGCATTAAAACATTAGCCCTTTTTGACAGTGGAGCTGCCAAATCATGTGTTTCGCAACGTTTCGTTAATCGTTTAAAATTAAAAATTTAAAACCTGCCTATTGGGCACTCACAATTTTCGGACGTGTATCTCTCACACTGAACATTTAGGGTTTTCGCATACCTCATTTATTCGCAGTGCTAAAACAACTAAATTATTACATGATACTTGTCGTCGATTTCATGAACAATACACAAGCCACTATTGATTTCAAAAGCCGTTCAGTATCTATCTGCGACGACCTTGTTGTTCAGCCTCTAGTTTACAGTCAACTACCAGAAAATGTTGCACGCTCGACTCGCGCAGTCCAAATTCCACCACAGTCAGAAGAAATCTTACCTGTCCGTGTTAGCAAACTACCTCCGCGCTGTAAAGGTCCTTGGTTACTTAAACCACTATCGTCTCTATCTGACCTACACATCAGCTTAGCTCGTACAGTGGTGCCTGTCACACATAAATCAATTTTTTGTCGAGTTCTCAATCCAACCAACGCTGCCGTCACACTTAAACCCCACACACCACTAGCTACTGTTTCTCCACTTTCTAACGATGCAGTTATCGCGTACAAGAAACCCACCTCAACCCAACCTACCACCATCTCGACCCGACATTGCAGGTGCAAGAGCTTCGTGCTCAAGGACTTGAAGTTGACGCCACTGGGTTCAACGAGAATCAACGCAACAGATTGATCGCACTCTTACACACCAATAAAGATTTTTCACTTTAGATTTACACCAGTTACCTGGCACTGATTTAGTCACTCACAAAATCGATACAGGTGACGCGACTCCAATTAGGCAGCACCCTTTTAGACATTCGCCCGAAGCACGCAAAGAGATTGATCTTCAAATCACTCAGTTACTTGACGCTGATATTATTGAAGAAAGTGATAGCCCCTGGGGCTTTCCAGTCGTATTAGTGCGTAAGAAAAACAACACTCACCGTCTGTGTATTGACATGCGCAAACTAAATTTAGTCACAAAACCAGTTTTCTTTCATTTACCTCTCCTGGAAGACGTATTTCAAACTGTTGCCGAAAACAATCCCAGTATCTACTCGGTCCTCGACATGTCGAGCGGCTTCAATCAAATTAAATTAGATGAAGAGTCTGAACCTAAGACCGACTTTGTAACTCACAGGGGAAACTACCAATTTAAAAGGCTTTCTTTCGGCATTTCGGGAGCTCCAGCTAGCTATCAGGCACTGATGGCTAAAGTTCTTCGAAACATCCTGTTCTCTTACGCTCTTTGCTACGTCGACGATGTCCTAGTAATGAGCGCTTCACCAGAACGACACTGTTAACACTTGGCCGAAATTTTCGACAGATTTCGGCAGGTTAAACTTCGCCTAAATCCCAGCAAGTGCAAATTTGCGTTACCTAAGGTGGTTTACTTAGGTCACGTTTTAAGCAAAGACGGAATATCCGTCGACGACTCGAAAGTCTCTGTTATTCGAACTCACCCCGTTCCGCAAAATGTTAGCCAACTTCGTAGTTTCCTCGGCATCGCAAATTACTATCGACGCTTCATCAAAAATTTTTCCATCAAAACAGCAAATTTACGTAGCCTTTTAAAACGAGACGGCAAATTTGTTTGGAACGCAGTCCACCAAGCAGAGTTCGATTTTCTCAAGGACGCGATAACATCAGCACCAGTTCTTGCTTTTCCTAATATGCAAAGAAATTTCATTTTAACCACTGACGCGTGCACCTCTGGAATAGCCTACATCCTGTCTCAGCTCGACGAACAGGGTCGAGAACATGTGATCTCGTACTGTGGTCGCGGTTTACGCAAGTGCGAGATTAACTGGACTATCTCCGAACTCGAATGTCTGGCTATTATTATTGAAGGCACACGAAACTATCACACATACCTGGCTAGCCGCCCCTTTACTATCGTTGCCGATCACGTTTCTCTTACTTTTCTAAACTCACTCAAAGCTGGACGTGGTCGTTTGCAACGACGGGCTCTTCATTTACAGGGCTACACGTACACAGTCCGCTACAAAACAAACAAATCACTCACAAGCGCCGACGGACTCAGCCGCCGTGATTACTCAACATCACCGTCGGACCAAGTCGGTAAAACCGACGTTATTGATGACGAGGTTTTTTTTTCTCGCCGCGATCGACACAATAATCTTCGATGACGATCATAGTTCCCGTAAGCACCGCTTACCAAAGACTAGGAAACGCCATGCTATTAATTTCGTGTACGACACTGCCAATGCAGTCGGTCTCAACGACGGCACTTCGATGTCTAATACATCTGCTGCAATAGCTCCATTGTCAGAGAGTCATGACATACCCCGTATACAACAGGAGTGCCCAGACTTTACGCACATAATCAGGTGCACTCCCCGACAATGACTCCGACGCTCGGCGCATTGTTGCGGAAAGTGAGCATTACACCGTACTTAACGATGTACTCTTTCACCTACACCGTCCGAGCACGAAAGGCAGAGACAGTTTAACACCTGTTGTCCAACAATTGTGTCTCCCTCGCACCTTGCAAGACGATGTCATCAAGGCCTACCACAACAACAATGCTCACATAGGCTTTGATAAGCTGTATAAAACAGTTCGCTGTAAATATTTCTGGCCACGCATGTACGCCGAGTTATCTGACTACGTCAAGCGCTGTACAGAGTGTGAATAAACCAAACGTCCCGTGCATGTCAAGAAAGCACCCTTCAAATCTTTGCCTGTTGAAGACGTTTTCTCTCGTTTTCACCTCGATTACCTAGGACCTCTGCCATTATCCAATGGTTTTTGCTATTTTTTTGTCATTGACAGCACGTCATTGTTCCCAGAAATCTTTCCCACCAAAACTTGTGATGCAGACGAAACAGCGAAAGTCGTATATGAACAGGTCTTCTGCCGGTATGGTTGTCCGTTGTCGATCCTGACAGACCGAGGCACGTCATTCCGTTCTTCCCTCATCTCCGCCCTCTGCAAACTTTTCAAAGTCAAACAAATTTTTACCAGCAGCTATCACCCACAAACAAATTCTTGTGCCGAAAACATGAACTCCATCATACTTAAATCTTTACGTATTTACTGCAAAAATCAATCTGACTGGAGCGAAATTTTACCCGCCATTCTTATGTCCTATCGTGCCAGCACAACAACCTCTCTTGGGTTCAGTCCTTTCGAGGTACTTTTTGGCAAAAAAATGCGCACACCGATTGACACTTCCCTCATTAACGACTTGCGCACAGCACCAAATATAGATGCTTACGTGCAGCAGATGTTGCTTAAGATCGAGCACACGAGACAGATAGCTCGTGGAAACACTGACACATGCAACGATCGTACACAATTTTATTACAACAGAGATTCAGCGTATCCATCGTACGCCGTGGGTCAAAAAGTACTGATGTACGACACGGTGACGAAAAAAGGGGTCTCCAAAAAGTTGAAAAAACGTTGGATTGGACCCTATCTCGTTACTGAGGTCGGCGACGGATACGTCTATAAACTCTGTCACTGTGAAAGTGGACAAATGCTGCCAGCTTTTGTTCACTCAAATCGGCTACGCCCGTTTTACGAGACACGGGAGAAACCTAAGACGCGCAGTTCATCGCACGCGATTAATAATCAGCGAATTGACAACAACAGTTAAGATTGAAATGCTACCAATGTGACACTGCCAGATTGTTGGTTTGAAGTCAAAAAGATCACCAACCGCAAAACTATCAATGGCAAAATACACTCTCTAGTCCATTGGTCGGAAGGAAGCAAATCGTACGAACCTGAAGATAATATTACAGACGCTGCTAAGGTAGCCTATTATGCTAGTTGTCAGACTTAACGAAAACCACGTGATCGTCAGTAAGCCCCAGCGCCCGCTGTGCACCTTGAATCTAAATTACACTTTTAATATTCGATCACCCTGGATCAAATTATTGTATATAAATTTGTCTGTGGCGTTGTAGGGATGCATCAACGTGGCGATGGGCAAGTTCACGGGAATCGCGTTCGTTGTCTTGACAACCTTGCTGGTGACTCAGGGTCACAAATACTCGAGGCAAGCAAGTATTCTGCGTCTTAACTACGGAGTCATTGCTCGTCTGTTGCAACAGATCTACCTGTTAACGGATGAGTGGACCCACGTTATCGTGGTATCACTGCCAAATCGGGATGATTTTACAGAACTAAAAGTGCAAGCGATAAACTGTTCAGAGTATAACGATGCCTCACGCGTGGCATCCTGTGACTGAAAGCATTCAACCGCTCTTGAAATCTTTCAGGGTACTTCATGCCACGGCTAAAAATCGTATACGCTCGACAATTGGCCACACGTACGAACTACTGCCGGAGAGCTACGTTGCTTGACAACCACGGGTCTCTTCGACCTTCGATTCCTCCACTCAGTTTTTGGGGTAGCCACAACCAGCAAATAGAAGCCTTACGATCAACGGCCGTTTATTCCGCCAACAATAACGCGAAAGCATTTGAAGCATGGCAGAAACATGCGGAGAAATTAAACAGCTTTATAGCCGTTTCCAATAGGCGTCTCGATAACTTATCCCAGGATATCAGCAGTCAGCAGTCAGTGGTCACACAGTTGCATGCGGAAGTTCTTAAGGCTACCGCAGACCTGACCACTCTCCAGATACTCATGGCATGCGCTATCTTTAATATCACTAATTTTATATCAGCCCTTAACGAAGCTGATAATATCCGTTTGGCAATCAAGGGCCTAGTCCATGGACAATTATCATCTATTATCTTCCCACCAGACGCTATAGAACAGACGTTGACTCAAATACACTCGACGCTACCCTATTCACTTACATGTACAGGTCTCTATCTGTAACAGATACCAGCATAGTATTACCGGATGCACAACTTTGTTGCAGCACGACAGGGCAACAACCTACTCCTAGCTTTACGATTTCCACCTTTCGGTATACCTATCGCATACATATTGTATGGATTTCAGACTTTCCCCATACCAGTTCCGGGATCAGGTCACGATAATCACGTCACCATCATACAAGACTTACCTTACGGTATAGCTTTCGACACTATATCGCGAGGAGAGTACTACCTCTTATTTCCTTTCAAACCGGACTTCGTCAATTCTGATTTTTTCTACGCTCTCCAGCCTTCCGAACCTATACGTTCCTTTTTTCCATCACAATACCTGTGCTAGTGCATTGTTGATGAATGATAGACTGCCTGTACTTCAATTGTGCAAGTTTCAGTTACGACCAAAATCTCTTGTTCCCAGTATTATCCCCTTGTCACGTTCCGAAATACTAGTTACTAACGTTTCTTCTCTGGAGTACCGCCGGCATGTTACCACTAAAGAATGTTCTCAATGACAAGTCACCATACCTTGTCGTTGCCATTTGCAACGTCCATTTATATTGCCTCAACGTTTAACAACCGGTGCTCCGCATCCCGATAACGTCACTCAACTACATACAATAAATCTTGCAGCTCTGCAAACCTTCTTAGATGATTTCGATCTTGGACCACTTCTTGGAGACACGCTATTACATAAACCATTACCCGTTGAACTGCCTCGTTTTGACATTTTCCGCTCCAAAATCTTCTCTCGTTTAGCTACCGATCGTGACCTCAGCCACGACCTTTACCGTGCCGCCAACATTACCAAGCACAAAGGCACCGTTTTCCATTCTCTTGCGGAAACTCTTTGGCACGACAGCTAGTCTCTTCAATCTGATAGCTTTGTATCTAGTCTAGGGTCCTTTTCCACCTGGTACTTTTTTTGGACCATTCTTAGTGTGCCCTTGATCATTTTCTCGATGCTCGGAGTCTTGTACCTGTTTTACCGCGTTCGTGTTCTAACCGCAACTGTCACCACAGCACATTTTACTGTTCACAAGGTCGCTGCGCTCGATCCTACCTTATCTTCCTTTTTTTATATTTTACTATTCCAGTCGTTAAAAATGTCTCGACTTTGGACACACCAGTTGTTCTTCGGAAAACTTGCGAGTTTCCGACTTTGTACATCACCTTCCTGCTTTTCGGTCTGTTTGGCATATTCATTGTTATAACAAAATTTTGCTTTCCTTCACTTGGTCCCAATTCCTTTACCTTGGTTCTTGAAATTGGCCAACAGTCAGCCGTTATCCCTGTTGTGGCGCAGTCATTGCCCGGTTGCCCTAGCCAGTACCGTTTTTCGGCTCCCAAATTTATGGAACGTATTGCCATTGAAGGAAAAATTCGCCCCTCACTTAAGATCACCTGGCCTTCATTGCGTATTTTTAATACTCATCTTCACTCAGCTTTTGACCTGACAAATTTCTCTTAGTCCCATACAGGCTTATCGTCTTCGAAATATGACTAGGGGTCCATTCTGGTGCAAGCTTACCGCACGTTATGGGTACTTCGCGAATCGCATAGACTTAGTAAAGACTAACGATGAGGGGATCGAAGAGGATATCTTGTTTACTGATACTCCTCTCCTGTCACACTCCGTGGTTCATGTCGTTCGCGAAGCTGTTTCGGATGTCCCACCGGCACTAGTTTAGTCGAGCGTACAACTTATTCGTTTGATTTCTTGACGATTATACAGTGTATGTTGTCCTGCATGTTGTGTGTTGTTCGATTTCGTTTTATGGCATGCCCGTTTTGTTCGTTTTTGTGTCATGATCTATAACTAAGATGAGACTGTATTTAAATGTACATACAAGTATGAGTGTTATTGATATTGTGACCATTATAATCTCTATAGCTGTTACACACACATTGATGGTATAAGTGTGTGAAATGTGTGTACATCATGAATTTAGACATACACCAGTTAATAAGTGTACACTGTGTTATGCATAATTGTCTTGTACTTTCCGTCTACTATGGGTCTAACTAGTGTACACAGTTCTTGTCATCGTCATCATCACCGTCATCTTCTGTCTGTCCTTCTTGTTTTAGTCGTGTACTTATAAGACACTTGTTGTTTACCGATGCTTTGGTGACACGTTTTCGTGTCGCCGAGTTATGTGTTTTTCGGGTGTACTGCCGCTCGTGGCTGATATGTGTGTGTATAGTGTCGTCGACCGTGTGCTGATGAAAACACTCTCCGTCTAGTGGTTTTCTGCACCCGTCATGGGGTTCGCGCAGCCGTGCATAGCTGACATTCATGCCACATGAACATTCTTCCTCTGATTTCGACTGAGTTGTCTTCACCTTAGCACACCTCCTCGTATCGTTGTTGTCTCCTTGACTTATCACTAGCGCTCTGACGCTTATAGCATGTTTAGTGTTAGTGGATTGCTCCACAAACTCTCACCAAAAAATAATTCGTCGGTACCATTACACATTACATTACGTTACCATCCGATCGCGACATTCGTAAACATTCGTAATCGCTACATTACTTACGTTGTGAACGCCGTTTTTGGCGCAGCCGGAGTCTGTGCTTAAATACCCCTGAGGCATGGCACAGAGATAGTTAGATGACTTTAAATTTAAGCACAGAAATTACGATCGCTTTAGTCTAGGTCGGACAAAGGGTGCATGAATCGTCGCAGTTACTGCGTCGTGCAAATTCTAGCCATAATAGCCGGTGACTGGCCGTGTACGGATTTGGCCGACTTCGTAGAAACTGAGTCGCTCGAGTCAGCCACAGTGCTTTCACGTACGGTCCGCCGTACAGTTAGCCAGGCGGGGCTTTGTCTCGTCGTCAAGGTTACGCCTGCGTTTGACTCAGCAGGTTGCTAGCTCAGCGCAATTAATATGTAAGTAGACAGCGTCAATCAACAGCCGAAGAGGCGGGTCTCAAAAACTTTACAACAAAGTTCTCGGGCAAGGTCATTTTAATACTGGACAGCAGCAGCAGGCCATGCGTTTGCTGCGCTACTGTGCAGCAGGCGCGTGTGTCACCGCTTTGAATATTTAGCGATTCCGCGAGTTGTCAACATTGCACTCATGCCAAATTTCCAGCGCACAACCTTAGTCACCAAAATTTTCTGGTCAGCGTCCAGTCATCCTCTTTGTGCCAACGGGATACATATACCGGCACAGCCATTGTGCAGGAATTCTTGGCACGTTGATCTCCTGTCAGAGTCGTTGTGTCGTGCTGGGGTCTCCGGCGTTCGTTACGTGCTAAGTACTAGTACATAATCGTCGTCGTCATCTTCGCGTTTTACGTTATTTGAGTTGTGACAAGAAAACGTTTATTTAGAAATTCGCTCGTCGTTCCTGCGATTCTTATCAGGGGCGCGTCCTCCTTACAGTGCCGGGTCGGTGGTAACTACATCTTCACCTTCTTCAATCGCTCGTACCGTGGGTATCAATGACACTTCTTCTTGACTAAAGTCATAATCTTTTTCTTCCTCAATAATCGTCTGCATGTGGGTAGGACGGGTCTCTCGGTCTTCCATTGAACTCGGGTTTCTTTCGTCATCTTCCCTAAACGGTTTTCGACTCAGACCGTCTGCGTTTCCGTGCTTATTTCCTGGCCGATGGACTACCTCATAGTCGAACTGTTCGATCAGAGTAAGCCATCTGGCCAATTGCGGCATCGGTTCGGGCGTATGGCGAAGCCAAGAAAGAGCAGCGTGGTCAATACGAATGGTGATATGGCGACGAAGCAGGTACTGCCGAAATTGTTTCAAACCGTACACCACGGCCAAAAGCTCCTTCCTAGTTGTTTCGTACTTTTTCTCTGCATTTGACATAGTCCGGGATGCGTAGGCAATGACTTTTTTCTCACCGGATTGAAGCTGTGACAGAACGGCGCCCATCCCAGTATCAGAAGCGTCGGTATCCAGAAGAAAAGTACCGTCGTTTTCTGGTATAGCCAAAATCGGTCCAGTCATTAGGCGGTGTTTCAATTCGTCAAATGCCTCTTGGCATTCCGTAGTCCATTGAAAGTCGACTCCTTTTTCATTAATCCATAGAGGGGTGCGGCAATAACGGAAAAGTCTTTTACGAACCGGCGGTAGTAGCCGCTTAGTCCCATAAAAGCTCGTACCTCCGTGACGTTTCGACAAGGCGGCCAGTCGCGGATGGCGGAGATTTTCTCATCCTGCATTGCTATCCCCTCAGCGGAAACTACATGTCCGAGGAATTCGACACTTCGTTGACAGAGTGAACACTTTGACGCTTTCAGCTTCAATTTAGCCGATTTGAGTCTGGAAAAGACCTCATCAAAATCTCGTCCAAAGACGATCACGTCGTCCAAGTATACCAAACAAGTGATGTATGAAAGTCCGCATAAGACAAAGTCCATTAGTCGTTGAAATACGTTTGGTGCACATGTCAGTCCAAAAGGCATAACGGTGAAGCGGTAACATCCACTACGTGTGACAAAAGCGGACTTGTCGCGATCTTCTTCAGCTATCGGTATGTTATAGTATCCAGAACGCAAATTAAGAGTGCTGTACCAGGAAGATCCAGATAGGGCATTCAGAGAGTTGTCGATCAGCGGTAATGGGTAACTATCCTGCTTAGCCACCGAATTCATCCGGCGGTAATCGATACAGAACCGTAGAGTCCCATCTTTCTTTTTCACTAATACGACGTTCGAGGCCCTAGGACTACCGGCTGGTTCTACAATCCCGTATTTCTGCATTTCCTCGACCTCTTGGTCAATCCACTCAAGGTGCTGGAAGGGATGACGGCGGAGCGGTTGGCGAATAGGACGGTGATCACCAGTATCTATATGGTACTCCACAAAGTCGGTCCGGCCGATATCATGGTCTCCCGTAGATATAATGGTATGATATTTCACTAATAGGTCCCATACCTTTCGACGCTGCTCGTTCGTCAAATCTGACGGTAATCCTGCCATTATCTTCTTTAACGCTTCTGCCTCCGGCGGTGTCAGGTCACCCACAGGTTTTTCTTTTACTCTATCCAATTCTCTCACTTCCTCCACGTCGTGTACCTCTCCGAGCTCCGTACCTAGCGGTATCATCTGATTCGCCTTTCTAGTATTAAGCAATGCTACCTTTACGTCCATGGTCCGGTCGGGAATTAAACATCTAGCACTATACACATGCGGCATTTCTTTTATCTGGTCACTTTCCAACACTTAACTTTGCGGAAAATCTGTCGGTTTACCTTCTATCTGATCGCTTTCCAACACTTCGATCCACGGAAGATTCATTGGTTTACCGCACGATATGCGAGCGTTTACAGGCGTTTGTTGCATCGGCGGTATCACAACGTCCTCGCTTACATATATCCGGCGTACATTAGTGGCAGTCGGTTCACGTTGAAGATGTATTCACTCACCACGGACCTGTACTTTCCAACTGGCACAGTCAAAAACACAGCTCTGTTTCTCCATCCAGTCAGTACCAAGGATTAAACCAAACATATCAGAAGAAATTAGTACCGCGGAGTCAAGGGTCTGCGTCCCTACTTCAAATGGTACCTTAGAAATGCCGTCAATCAGCATATCTGCTCCGCTGGCGGTTTTTACCGAGGTGATTGGGTGATAGTGTATTTTCCATTTGAGCTTCTTTGCTAAGTTAGCACCGGCGACAGTAATGTCGCTACCGGTATACAAGAGAGCTGTTATGGTACGTCGGTGATATGTCACGTTAATGCATGCCCAAGATTGCTTTTCGGCAATAGAACGGAGATTTGGAGTTGGTCCCGGACGGTTATTGGGAGCGTACGTACGTAAGGCGGTTTCACCGGGGAGTCGGTTAGGACAGTTTTTTATGTAATGCCCTATGTCTCAACAACAGAAGCACCGTGGCGGTTCCCGTACATTCTCCGCGGCATAGCCTGCATATGTAACCGGCGGCGGTCTTGTCGTTCTGTTTTTCAATTCAGCCATTTTCTTACGAGTTTCCTCTATCTCTTTTTTTGTTTCGGCCTTAATATTCTCAATAGTCTTCTTTGCCTCCGCTATCTCTTTTTGCAATGCTTCATTTTTTTCAAGGCAGACGGTTGACCTGTCTTAGATATCTCTCTACTCTTTTTGTTTTCTGCCGGTCGTGGCGTCTCCACTTGCTGTAAACGGTAACTATTTTTCGTCCAAACCTCTAGCTGCAGTGCTATCCTCAGAGCGGCGTCCAAGTCTACAGGATTCCGTTCCCGTATTTGTGAGGCGAGTTCTGTGTCTTCTAGAGCATCCAGAAAGTAGTCGGTAGCCATGACTTTTCGCATTTGATGTTTCACAGACGGAAAAGCAAGTGCAGCCATCCGGCGGATATTTGCATGCAAGGTTTGCAAAGTTTCCTTCGGATGGCGTCTCCGATTACGTATTTTAATACGGTACTTATCTGCAAAAGCCTTTCTACCAAAACTCTTTTTTAACGTAGCGGTAAGCTGAGTAAGCAATCCGGTTACCTCGTCTCCATAGTCCCAAAGTACGCTGGCGGCTTTTCCTTCTAATGTACTGCGGAGATAGGCTGATTGCTGTTGGCGATTCCACTTATTATGCTCAACACAGTTACAGAACTGAGCCCAGAAGCTTTCAAACGATCGTACTCCATCGAACTTTGGCGGTTTTAGAATATGCTTAAAGTGGTGAACCTTCACTGGTCTCCCTTTCTCACTATCGGTTTTCGAAGATGAACTGCTATTAGTGCTATCACTATCCGTTGCATCCTCTTGTCGGTATCGTACAGTATCCGGTAATTTCGCCTTTCTTTCTCGATGATTCTTATGACGATGACTCGGTGACAAACTCTCTTCACGATCCTTATAATGGTGACTTGAAGACTGACCTTTCTGATCACGGTCCCTACTCTTACACTGCTGGTAACGTACTTCTCTTGGCAATGGCGACCGTTTCCTTCCTTTTGACAGTGACTCTTTTATTGTGTCGGTATCCGTACCTTTTTTGTCCGTAGAATCAAAACTAGACGATGCGGGGCCCTTTTTCTGCCTATATGTGTGATAAAACTTACTGTTATCAGGGCGTCGTGGAAATATGTCATCAGTAGATGGGCGTTGGCAATGGCTATCACCGTGCTTATTTTCTTTTACCGTCTTCTCGGTGCTATCAGTCCGAGATCGTCTGGCCAAAGATGTATTGCTGCGTGGGCTTGCGCCTCTTTTAGAAATACGTGGCAAAAAATCGCTTTTTTTGGCCTTTTTTCCAGTCCTTATTGGTGTCCTTACTTGTCGAAGAGTTCGTGGTTTCTTATCAGAAGAATAAGTGGTGACCGTCTGATTATACTCATACTCAGATTTTGTCGACGAATGATTACGTGATGTTGACTTTTGTGGTGGACGGCGAAGAACGTGTGATTTTTTATCCGTCAGACAAAACGAGCAATCTAGCGGAAACTCGGCACGTTCAATCCGCGAGCTTACTCCACCGCTAATCCTTCTGTCGCCACGAGCTCTAATGGAATTTCCTATGGGAAGACCATCAGAGTGCGCGCCGGTAGCTATCCTACCATCTATTGGTTTTCCGATCATATCGCGGCGTTGCGGTAACATTCTTCTATCTGTACGGACATCAGCAGATGTGCGGTAGGTGTGTGATGCAGTAGTGAAGTCGTTGGACGAATCAGAGTACATCTCTTCAGTAGTATCTTTATCTTCTATCTTGGCTGCGTCCACAGTTTCACTCGGCGGTATTACTACGTCGTCATTAGCAAAGCTCACCACAGGTCTCTCATCGGTCACATGGGTTTGCGGGTCCTCCGGACAACTTGAAGCGGTTGCAGATGCGATGTCGGTTTTTGCTTTTTTGGCCCCACGGCCACTGTGACTTTCCACCACAGCATTACGGGTATCTGACATAACCGTTCCACGCTGGGCATCACTATCACTCTCTACTATTCCTCCATTGCCGTGGCAGTCAACATCTCTTTGACTATGGGTCGTCGATGCAGTATTTGCGGTTCCCGGCGCGGTAAATAGCCGATTTCTTATAGCTGAATCGGGGCCTGTTGTGCAGAGGTTTGCCGCAAGGTCCTGCAATCGAGGAGAGACTAGATGCTGTGGAAGCTATTATCAACTCAGTTGTCGGACCTCAAAACTATTGGGGGAAACGTATTTTTGAGATTGGGAATTGTACCTATAGGTAGCAAGTTTCTTGTTCTCTAGATATCAACTAACGCATTTTTATCAGTTACCACGGTCTCTCAAATGGCGGCGAACGTGTAGCCCTTTATCCCATAAACGTAAATCTATAGGAAACTCGGCACGTTCAAACCGTACTTACATCAGCCGATCGCGGTAACTACTATCCACGAGATATATCTAGTCAATGAGTTACCACGGACTTTCTGACCGGCGGTAAACGATCTAACGTTTAAACCGTGCTTACGTCGACCGTCCGCGGGAACTTCCCCCAGTCTCCTATACCTATGCTTCCTATAGCAGTATTGTGCTTTACTGTTGGTTTCCCCAATACCTTTGCTTTTCTCAACTCTTTCGGCGTTCGCAGCTCTTTGGTTTTTACAAGGCTTCTTTGGTTTCCACAACACGCGGTTCCGCGATCAGATTCCCACCTCCACTTTCTGGACCGCCTCTACCGCGTGCTGTGGAAGGAGATGTCCATTGCGAATCTGTTTACGAGAAGTGTGTTTGGTGAAAGACGATTTGGTGTGTTGTGGGTTTGTGTTTAGTGGGCTTTCACGGTCTATCTTCTCTGTTCTTTTTTCATATGGACTTGGTTCCCATTTGTAGATGTCCTCCTATTGGTTTAGTTGCCGCGGTTGATGTCTTCCCTTTAGTTTGGTTGCCACGATTGATGTTCTCCTATTGGTTTGGTTGCCGCGATAGTTTGGTTACCACGGTGGATGTATACCTTGCGGAAACAGGGGATGTGCTCTCTTGTGAGTCTGGGAAACAACTGGTCAGTAAGGCGATTTTTCCCGAATTTTAGGGGCGCGAACGCATATTTAAATAGACTTGTAGCACATTTTTCGTGGCCGCCCGCACGCACTCGTCGCACGCGCCTGTGCGACTGGCAGGGCGATATTTTTGAGGATATTTTTATTAATTAAAAAACACCAAATTATTATTCCCAGGAATCTAAATAAGTGTTTTACTAAGATTAGAAACTTTAATATGAACTTTATTATTAAAAAGAATTACGAAGTTTTATATTGAAAATGAGAAGGATGCTCAAAATGTCCGTCGTTTTAGAATGTTGATTTTCCGACATGGGTATTTCGGCATTTTATTATTAGAGTTATATTATTGCCAGAAGAAAGCGGACAACGTCATTCAACGGCTAAATTCTCGCACTTTTTTGTACATCAGGCCGTTTTCTTCCGAAAAAAGTCGAAATGGTATTTTTGAGGGTTTTTTTGGAGTGTCTGTGAAATGTCAGATTTCAATATGGAGATTTTTTAAAGAGCTTAGTTACGGTTGCTAGGTAAGTTGAGCTGCAAAAGATGAAACTTCGTATTAGAAATGCTTTGTTTACATTTCGGCGAACAATATTGTTTTTGCAAGATACGCGAAATAGTCAAAGTGAATCGAGTTATCTTTCGTGGCAATTAACTCCGTAAGAATTGCGGTTTAAATCGGTATATTACTTACTATGGAACTTTGAAGAGAAATAGTGAATCGACTTATTGCATTCGATCGCTTGGCGGCCAAGACTAAGCCCACAGGAAATTTGGCAATAACAGGTACGTGCAAATTCTCGCATGTGACTAAATAGGTTTCGAAATCAATTTTTACGACGTTAACGGCTACTGGGAAAAGTAAATCGTAAGCCTCGGTGGAATGGCGTTGAGTGTCTTTGTATTTTGGCAAAATTTTGGCAATAGGAATCGCGATAAACAATAAGAATATCTGATTTTGAATATTTTTATTCGTCCCGGAGACATTCGCCGCCAAACTTTGAAATCAGCCAAAATTGGGCCAAATTTGGCATGTTTTTAACCCCTGAAATTTTTTCAGGGTGTGCCCCAAAATTTTGGACCGGCATTATAAAATAGGGACTATTAGTATTGACAATCGTGCAAAATTTCACGCCGGTCGGCCCACGCATGTCGGAGATTTCGCGCGAGAAAAAAAAACTACAAATTTGGAGCAAAACCCAACGTAAGTCCGCTTGACGCCAAAAGTCCGACTGGGGAAAAATTAGGGATGGGAGTAAAATTTCCCCGGCATCAAAGTCACGTGGCCCGAACTCAAATGCATTGGCATACGCCGAACGCGCATTGTCGACTTAGGGTAGGTCAATATGCGCGCTTATAACTTTGTTCTTAGTAAACGAAATTTCACAAGGTTTTTTTATGCAACGCGGAAAGAATCGTTCTCGTCAACGCCGTTTAGATTTTGTCACTATCTTTATCGGTTCTAGAAATATTTGCGCTCAAACTTGAAAGTTGTCGTGAATCGCACCGATTTTTGCACGGTTTTTGCTCTCCAAAATTTTAAAGAAAGCGGTGCCCCCAAAAGTTGTACGTGCGTTAACACCCCAACTAAAAAGCGCGTTAAGTGCCAAAGTTTCGTCGGGCTACACGTACTAACTCCGAAGTTATAAGCGCGCATTTATTACATTTTATGCCAATTTTTGACCCCCTTTGAAAAAAGTTGTAATAAGAACTGCCGTTTCCAGTGGGGCGTGCGCTAGTAAGACTTGGTCATTCTCAAGCGCGTGTAAAAATTTGAAAGCGCAGCACCCGCTAGGGGCCAAAATATAGTTTTCCGAAAAATGCGCTTCGAGTCGGTCAAAATGAGCGCTTATAACTTAGTTCATAAAAGACCAAAGTTTACACTATTTTTTTGTTTAACGCAAAATTAACCGTATTTAATAACGCCGTTTACTGCTTGTCGACATCTCTATCCAGTTCAGAGATATTTGTGGTCAAACTCGAAAGTTGTCGTAAATCACACCGATTTTTGAACGTTTTTTGACCTTTGTTTGAAAAAAGTTGTAAGGGAGCCCCCGTCTCCGTTGGGGTGTGCGCTAGTAAAACTTGGTCATTCTCTAGCGCGTGTAAAAATTTGGGGGCGCAGCACCCCCTAGAAGCTGAAATATGTTTTTTTCAGAAAAATGCTTTTTTGGTGGGTGCAATTCCACATCTAAATCTCCAAAATCACTTGACCGAACTTTACCGGACTTGTTTTGCCTAACGCGGGAGGAATCGCGATACACAATAACACTGTCCAATTTTGAATATCTTTGAAATAATTTAACCGAACTTCAGCGGTTTTGTCTCGCCTAACGCGGAAAAAATCGCGATACACAATTTTGTATATCTTCATTCGTTCCGAAGATATTCGCCGCCGAACTTTAAAGTCGACCGAAATCGGGCCAAATTTTGAATGTTTTTGGCCCATGAAATTTTTTTTGGGTGCGCCCCCCCAAATTTTGGAACGGCATTATAAACTCAGCCTACTACTAAGCAGCGTGCAAAATTTCACGCCGGTCGGCCCACGCATCTCGGAGATCTCGCGTGGGGAAAAACATCACGACTAAAACATAAGTCCTTCCGCAAGCTATCGCTTTCGGGCGGACTAAAAGCTAAAAATTTGGGGCAAAAAACAACGTGATTCCGACCGACGGTGTAATGGGGCCCCCGTCCCCGGTGGGGTGCGCTAGTAAGACTTGGTCATTCTCTAGCGCGTGTAAAAATTTGGGGGCGCTACACGCCTCAGGTGCCGAAATATTGTTTTTTGAAAAATGCGCTTTAGGTGGGTCAAAATGAGCGTTTATAACTTAGTTCGTAGAAGACCGAAGTTTACACAATTTTTTTCGTTCAACGCGGAATTAACCGTATTTGATAATGCTTTTTACCGCTTGTCGATATCTTTATTTCTTTCAGAGATATTTGCGGTCAAACTTGAAAGTTTTCGTAAAACGTAATAAATTTTGCACGTTTTATGCTCTCCCAAATTTTAAAAAACGGTGCTCTCAAAAATTGTACTTGCGTTAACAACCCAACCTAGAGTCGCGTCAAGTGCCAAAGATTCGTCGGGCTACACCCCCTAACTCCGAATTTATAAGCGCTCATTTATTGCATTTTAAGCCAACTTTGTATCCCCTTTTAAGAAAAGGTGTAATGATGGCCCATGTTTTCGTGGGGGGTGCGCTAGTAAGACTTGGTCATTCTCTAGCGCGTGTAAAAATTTGGAAGCGCAGCGCCCTCTAGGGGCTGAAATATGTTCTTCCGAATAATGCGTTTTTGGTGGGTACAATTAAACATTTAAATCTCCAAGGTAACTTAACCAACTTTACCGATTTTGTTTCGTTTAACGCGGGAGGAAACGCTATACACAATAAAACTATCTAATTTTGAATATCTTCATTCTTTCCGGAGATATTCGCCGCCGAACTATGAAGTCGACCTAAATCGGGCCAAATTTTGCATGTTTTTGCGACCAAAGTCTGACTGAGGGAAATTTGGGGGAATGAAATAAAATTTCCCCGGCATCAAAGTCCCGTAGCTTGAACTAAAATGCATTGGCATACGCCGAACGCGCATTGTCGACTTAAAGTAGGTCAACATGAACGCTTATAACTTTCTTCGTGGTGGACGAAATTTTACAAATATTTTTTGTTCAACGTCGAAAGGAGTATTCTTATCAACGCTTTTTAGATTTTGTCGCAATCTTTATCGGATTCAGAAATATTTGCGCTCAAACTCGAAAGTTGTTGTAAATTGGGCCGATTTTAAAACGTTTTTGCCTTCTTAAATTTTAATAAAGGTGGGGCGGTGCCCCCAAAAGTTGTACTTGCGTTAACACCCGAACCTCGAGACACGTCAAGTTTCAAAGTTTCGTCGGGGTACACCCCTTAACTCTAAAGTTATAGGTGGTAATTTATTGCATTTTAAGTCAATTTATGACCCCTTTTGAAAAAAGTTGTAAGAAAAGCCTCCGTTCCCGGTTGGGAGTGCGCTAGTAAGACTTGGTCATTCTCTAGCGCGTGTAAAAATTTGGGGGCGCAGCATCCCCTAGGGGCCGAAATATGTTTTTCCGAAAATGCGTTTT
>Ga0209367_1004176_pt1 | contig 19890 bp, 10 predicted proteins | sample WorMetLIZISLAND2_FD_187412 | JGI IMG/M metagenome (GOLD analysis project Ga0209367, IMG submission 187412) | Marine gutless worms symbiont microbial communities from Max Planck institute for Marine Microbiology, Germany - Olavius geniculatus... ...
GGCCTAGTCAATCGTGTTTTTCCTGGTCCACCCGCTGGACACGTGACCACGTAACTGTCCTGAGGCCTGGCAATTTTTGAGGGGTCCGTCCAGGAATCGAACCCAGGACCTATACAGTAGGCGCATATCTTAATATTTGACAGTCACTAGATGTGCCAACATCGTTGAGTCACAGAAATCATCGTGTGCTAGGAGCCTAGGTCAATACCGGGACATGCTATTGCTGAAGCTATAACGCAAATTAAGCTGCACTGCTGTTATGCGTAGAGTGATGAAGAGTGGTCGCGAAGTGGTCGTGACCCTGAGGTCAACCGGGTGCAAAGGTCAAGACAACGAGGTCAACTTTCTGGAGCACGTAATTCTCAGGATGGATATGTCGTACAGCAGACGAGGAGACCTGCAGATACTGCTGACTTCGCCGTCAGGTTTGTAGGCTACCCATGAAATTATGTTGCTCGTTCGGAATCATAAGCCATAACAATTACGGTAAAACTAAGCGAGAAAAAAGAACAATAGTACAGCTCCGTAGGCCTAGACAGAAAAGAATGATGTAGGCCTATGACTGCTACATACTGATGCAATTCTTTTGTGAAACGGTCTCAAGAAATTGAATACCGTGCATATTCGTATATTCTATAGGGCCTATTGCTAGAGATAAACAACATTTTTTGTCACTGAGAGTGTGGTTTCATCAGCTTTCAAATGTTTTTCTTTCACTTGCACGGTTAACTCAGTTTGCCATCCGTGGGTACCGGTACTCGATTGACACAATGAGTACCAGCGAAAGCTGTGACGTAAACAAGCACACCGCGCGATGCTTTATAACCCTGTATCCGTGGTTTCGCCATGTAAACGGGTGTCCGACTGAGGGCTAAAAACGGAGATGAGCGTCGCCCTGTGGACCAAGGCTAGGGAAGGACTTTACGTTTACGCTGCAACAACTTTAAGTCGGCCTTTAAATCGACTTTAAATATCTACAATCGGATCAGCGTCCCAGAATGTGAGTAGGCCTAATGAACACGATAGCGCGTGACTGATGGGCATGTATGCAGGCACGGAGGCAGAGTTGCTGTCCAGAAGGCCGAGTGATCATTCTCAGACAGGTTTCGACGACTGGCCGTTCATGTCCGTACACACGTGGGGCGAACACCCATCCGGCCAGTGGAAACTCACCGTCCGAGATACTGTATGATTATCAATGATCATACATTTGCTCAATAAACATAGCAACAGTAAAAGTCTGCAGCAATAAAAGTTTGCATGTCTCGTCACTCGATCGTCACAGCCTTAGAAACAAGACATTTGAGCTAATGCTCACGAGACGCGCGAAAGCCTATAGCAGTCAGTTTCTGTTTGCAAACTGTCAGACTATATCTCCAGCCATTTCGTCGCAGTTCATTCTTGGAGTGTGCGCTGCAGCCGAAGATCGCAAAAATCAATAAAACCCCCTTATTTTAGAAGTTCAGGGTCTTTCAGTCATCGATGTTGATGTAACTGAAAAGCTCGTCACTGGTGGTTGTTGTGATAGGCAGCATGCACACACCTATCTGCAACCGTTTTCACAAAAGACTGGCCAACAAAGGTAAAATAACAACTTTTGCGGGGGTACCGCTCTTTGATGCTCTCGTGCGCAGGTTTCCTAGAACCTAGAAAATCGAGATTGGACCGTTGAAATCTACGTTCAATGCTGAAAATTTCACACGCAGCTTGTCCATGTCTATCTCAATTTGTTTCGGCGCAATTTGCTCTTGAAATGTGTCTTTAAGCCCGAAATCGTCAAAAAAATTATTTAAAAACCCCTATTTTAGCGTTCAAGGTCATCCAAGGTCATTGTATTCGGTAACAATTGAGAACAAGTGTACGACTTCCTATTATTGATTAATAGTAACCTAGGCCCTATCTCGCACCGTTATTGATGAGATACAGCGGACTTATTGGCTAAAAATCGCAAATCTTTTCCCACCCCCTATCATTTAGCGCCCTCGTTCGGGGTGACTCCCTTCGAATTTATGGGAAAGCTTTACGGTTGCTGAAACTAGAGTCTTCCAGGCAGCCGACGGTGAAGATTTGGTAATCCTAGCTTGCACCGTTTTTGACTGATCCACCCGTGTGACAGACAGACGGACAGACAGAATTGCGATGGCTAAGACGCACTGAAAGCAGCACACTGCTTTCGAGCGTAAAAATTAAGAGAACAATCTACACGTACGGGCGTGGCTGAAATAAACGTGTTAATTATTGAAAAATAAAAACGACTTTGCGTCAACAAATGTCACTACAAGTTTTATAATCATAATCACGAAAAGCATAACACTTTGCACTATGCGTAGAGCGATCACGACAACAAAGGCATTGTGATGTCGTTACGGATGGAGCTGCACGGTACGCGGCAGATGCCGGATCATGTCCAGAAAGCCGGTGGACGTCGACACTACAACTACCAGTACAACGATATCCAGAACACACGAGCAGTTAGTAGGCCTATTTAGAGGCTTCACTTTCTCGCATTAGCTCTTAGCCTCTCGTGACCACTGATCTAATAGAAACAGTCAGGCCTGCAGATCTAACAAATTTCTGTTTGAAAGTTTTCGCAATGAGGCCAATGACACATAATAAAAGTTGAACAGCACACTTGGGAGAATGTTTTACGTCCCACCTTGTAAAGAAAGCACTCCAAACATTTCGCGGCTAAGCGGCGGCTTACGCCCACGATCCATCTCATGCAGTCAACTTGTAGACCGAAGCAAAAAAAAACTGACGTTGTGCCGATCGGCAAATACACTTGTAGAATACACGTTTGATAGTCATCTTGCAAAGTTTGTTACTGTCAATGTTAGAGCCTATCTTAATTTTACTTCTGCTGCTGTAAATGGTAGTCGTACAATAGTTAAACTTTATCCTGTATGACAGTATTCTGTCATCTGATCTGACTGATGCTCTGGGTCGATTTCATTTGCACATACAAAGACTTGAAGCGGACTACAAATACTGCAGCACTGTAATAAGGCCTAATTTTGTTTTGGCAAAATTCGACTACCAATATGGGGTGGTGCATAAAAAGCAACCCCTTTTCATATGCGTACATACTTAAAGGATTAACCAATTTTCAAAATTCTTTCACTGGCCACATCAGTGGTAAACTTGAAATGCACTAACCATCACATCATAAATGCGTCGTGAAACTTAGGCCAATCAGCTTCAGAAGACTAAAACATAACACTGAAAGCAAGGTAGGCCTACAACGTAGCGACTAGATTTCACAAGGTAGTATAGCGACGCCTATCCGGTGATGAGATCCCGAATCTTTAGCGATTTTACATGTACTTTATTCGAAATTTCCCGCAAAGTAGTGCGTCAGTTGAAGATTTTAGAAAAAGCAGACCAATATTTGATGCAGTTATGACAAAGAAAAACTTAAGCGGCTTAGTTTTAATTGGACAAATCTGCATGGCTGTGCTATAGAATCATGAAGACGACTACAACTACTGGCAACGTCACCAGGCGGCAGCAAGTGATCTTGGACTGAACAATGTCGGTGACAACAATCCTGAGAGATCAGTACTCATGGACACCAGTGGCCAGGACCAAGCATCGTTCAATGACATTTACACATACGATCCAGCGTCACTGGATGACTATGAACTTGATCTACCGGATCAAAAGAGTTATCAGCTTAAATGAATGTTACTATAGTCTGTGGTGCCAGCTATGTTGGCCAGTGTGTTACTGTACAATAGATCATTTGATTTCAGTGTAGTATCAACAGATTGTCAACTTTTAACGACCAGGACCGTTGTATTATAGGCCTAACATGCTCTCAGCTGAAGACCCGATGGCCTACCCGGTATCCCAATAATATCTTCCTGGCATCAGGTCAAAAACGATCGAGTATGCCTGGTAAACATGATTTCCGGTCCTTTAATTGCAACGAAAGACAAATGTTGACAAGTCAAATTAAATGCATCATTTATAGAAAATAAAATGTGTGTGAGATGATTTTAGTGGGCAGACTTAACTGAAAATGTGTGAGACTTATGTTAGGTGGGTGATACTTAGGACGTTTGAAGCTGTGCTTTACTGCATTTTGTCAAACACATTTCAATGAGTGCTTTATTAAAAACAGTCAATTATTGCTTTAAGCAAACAGTAGTCCATGCTAACTACACACATCTGAAATAAGGCACGCTACTTCAAATCACTTTCAGTAACATTATGTCGATTGTCAAGTGAGTGGATGAAGTTTTTCAATATTGATCCTAAAATTTTAATCATCTGGCTTTCTTGTGTTTTTGTATCTTCGTCAAATTCAATACTGTCCATTACACTGTCCTGAAACTGCCACAGAACAACAACTTACCAAGACTGGGAAAGAAAAAAATGAATAAAACTGATCACTTTCTCTCATTCTCCACCCTCCCCTACTCCTCCTCAAAATACTATAAATACAGATAGAGTATCATAGCAGCATCACTGTTGGCATAAAATCTAACAAAAAATTCTATGATTAGCACTTTAAAGAATACTTTTATGCTATAACAAAATTAGCAGCTAGCAATACTCTGACAACAACAGATACGCTATTATCAAGAGAAAGCTAAATAAAGAAAAATTTTAGTACCATGCAACAATAATAAATTAACTACAGAATTGTCGGTGTTAAGCTATGTAAGATGCCCTTTGTACAGAAACAAGTAACTGGAATCATCGTGACATACAAACTACTTTCCACCTACTTATAAAAATTGTCACCCTGTAAAACTGGATGGTACTGAAACTGGGAAACTACGTCGACACAGTGCCAACATAATGTGCAGCTGTCCACCTGACCTTTGACCTTTCTAGCTGAAGACTGGCTCAGTGGTTGAATACCGGGGACCAGAGGAATGCTGACACTGATTCTGGTTCTGTACACAACTTAGTTTTCAAGTCAGAAGCCTGTATGCGATGAACAGACAGAGCAACGAACAAGCAAGAGCCACAACGTGGACTATTAGGACAGCCACACAAAACTTGAATCATCAAAAGCTGAACAGTGAGGCCCAGCGACACGATCCCTGATATATAGCAGTGGTTTACAGTCGGCTATATACATGTACTGATAGGCTGTGGCCACTCTATGTTAATGCAATGACAGATCAACAAGTGTCGCTGTGTGATGTGAACTGTCATTGGCGGGCGATGCAGGCACAAGCACAGAACCATCCTCTCCTGAATTATCAACACAAACACAACACTGCATAAAGCTACATGATCGAACTCGTGATTAGGAGGTCGTGGGTTCAACTGTGGGTTCAACAGGTGAACCATCTTAGCCTAATAAATTAAGCACACAGATCAACATAGCGCTTCAACCCTATGGGATATGTAAATCGAGTACCAGCCTGCCCGGGTAGGGTTAAGAAAGTACACATTAATCTGCATTGGGTGATTGGCAACACTGCGAAACCATACGGCAGATAAGTTGAAGTAATGCTCCACAGTTCTGAGACTATATACGCTTCAAACTGCGGTCATAATGACAGCACCGAGAATAATTTTTTAAAATTCCTTCGCAGTGACTTTATACGTAATTACACAGTATAAGCAAATAATGACAAAATAATGTGCACAAATATACACACTCCTCATTGCTGGATGTTTACTTATGCTGTAGGCCATATTTAACAAAATTTAGTTTAACTTACAGCATAGGTAAGTTATGAACAAACACAAAATTGACCATTTTATCTGGAACAAAATGCACAATCACAACAAGCAAAAACAACTAGAAATTAAGTAATTCAAATGCGAGCTACTAACGGAAGATGTCATCATTATCATTCCAGCTTGAACTGAGTCTTGTGCTAAGCTTGGTACTGGGTGAAACGTGGGGGGCATCTCCAGATCCATGCAGTGCATCAGTCAGCGGTGACATCGGCAGTGCACGATACGAGCTTCGGCTTGCATTTAACAATGAGTCTAACATGTCAGCAAGTGCCACAAAAACCACACATACATATACGACATCAGTCAATCAATCCATCAAAACTTATCTACATAGCATTATTTATGTCATATGATCTGCATATGATATGATAAGTCGTATGATAGCAGCATATGTTGCAAACAATTCAGAGGTACATAGGCAGTTGGAATTTAAACCAGGGTTAAGGCACCATGGCAGATACCCAAAAAACCTCGTGGATTTCAAGCCCACCTAAAAACCCAGCCCAATCTCAATTCGATTTTAGTTTTTGGTTCCACTAATAATGAAATAACATATAATATTTATTTTATGAGCTATTTAGTCCTTGTGTCTCTTACCACAGTGCCTGGAGTGTTATAGCTACCAATAATGTCACTCCATCAAACATGACAGTTGAAACGCGTTTAGGGGCTGTTTGTAACACTGACTAGTAGGCAGAGGCAGAACTGAATACATTGCAGATCACACATAAGCACATTTCATCACTATCTAGAGTTTATTATGTCTTGTTACACTTGCTCTTGACTGTAATGAAACAAATACATATTTACCTGCTAGCTGCAAGCTACAAACCAACTGAGGACATTTACATAAATCATAAAGCTCACCATTGTGCCGAATGCTGGCGGGTGTGTGTGCACTGTCCACGGAAACATTCTGAAGAGTCATTCGAATGTCGTCAAAGTTGTCATTACACAGATCGTCCACCTCCAAGTCATCAGTTACAGCTCCATCAGCATGAGCTACGCTGCCAGATGATTGCTGTCTGACAGCAGCAACTGATGCAACCTGATTACTCGGATTAACAGTCTTCGATGCACTCACAATGCTTGCTGCAGGTATGCTCACTGCCTTATGACTAGGTAATAAATGTTCAGCATATGAAGCAGGTTCTAAACGTGCTTTGCTGACAAATACCTGTTCCGCTGTAGGCTTCGCCACTCTACTGTCTACATCAGAACGTACACGTAAGTTCTGATATCTTGCTATTAAACTGTCTAAGCTGTCTGTACGAGGTACAGTCAAGACTGGAGAAGTCACTACATCCGTGGCAGGCAGAGACCACTCAACTAGTTCAGATTCAGCAGCAGCAGCATCGATGGAACACTGAATATCATTCGACGGTCCAGGAGGCAATGACTGCACACCACTTGGACTAGCTTTTTTATCTACCGCATTACGACCATCCCGATCAACTGCTTCAACAAACTTGGGAATATTCACAGACCTGCGATGCTTCGATTGTACTGGCGACTGATGAGAAGTATCTTGGTAGGAGACATTTGCAAATTCAGTTACCATGGACGATCTGAAGTCAGCAACATCAGCATCTGAATGGTGACTTAGTCCATGCCTTGTGATGTGATTCGACACATCACTGTGTACTGATGCTGGGATGCTGCGATGCGTGGAAATCGTTCGTGGTTCAACAAATATGGCCGAAGGTCGTGAGAAACGTTGCTGCTGAGGTTTAACTGCAGTGCGCACTCGGCTTGGTAACATCGGCGTCTTTGTCTCCATCAATGACTTCAGCGTTTCATTCAACTGATCGTTCTCAAAATCAACCAAATTGCAAGCAGGATCACAAATGTCAAATCTATCATCTGGCAGCTTCCACAATTCTGGACTCTGCACTGTTCTGCGCGCCGTACCAGCATTATTGTCCGTAGCTAGTATCGTGTCCCTTGTATGCCCACTCATGCTCTCCAGCACCGACGAGTCCTCAGACATTACGACATCTGAACTGCTGCTGCCGTGGATTGAGGATAGAGCACTGCCAGCAGCAGGCAGTCGTGAATCGAAGACATGAGATTTACTTTGACTATCAAATGATACTCTGACATTACCGGCTTCTTCACCATCTACAATTAATGCCAAACGATCTCAATAGTAGTAACAATAGGAGATATTAAGTAAGCCAAAAAAATGCTAATGAACATCAAATACTAGCCAAAAACACATACAGCATGTTGTGTGAGATGGAAAACAGTACAGAAAAAAGTTAAAAATAGAATAACTTTGAAACTAGGCAATTAGATCTCAATACATAATGTGATTATGTTGAGCTGTTGAGCTCTGTATGCCTTTGCTGACTGGAACCTCACCTTTTGACCTGCTGATCCCGAAACTAAAAAATTAACCTTTGTCCTTGTTGATAAACCATGAAAAAAGAGTTTTGTGAAAATACATGAATATATGCCATGCATACTGCAGGCACAACACTGAGCACACATGACAAAAATAATGCATCTAACTCGACTAATGGGCAAAGTGTGGAAATACAAAAATCAACAAAAAGCAGAACGAAGCTCTCTAACCATCAAGCTGCATCTGAGTAAAAAGCTTCATGGCAACAGTATCCAATGTGTCGACGTCAGGTGCACTGTGGTCACTGACATCAAGCAATGTTGACGACAGAGGACCAGCTGCACTAGTGCTGACTTCACGACTGAATTCAGTCAGTTCATCGGCAAGCGGCAAAGACGATGATGACATTACTGGTACGTCAGTAACACGAGCTGCAGGAGGTGAATGAGGTATCCTATCAGCCTGCTTAAATGCACCGATATCTACAGCATAAACAACATGCAGTAATTCGATATAGTGGCATAGAGCAGTGTGACCGATCAATGTGGTTTAACTATGCCAAGTAAGGCAGTTACTCATGGCAAACAGGTTAACTATCTCAACAAAAAACCAACCACCCAGATCAACTCAACCTTTCCTCCCTCAAAGGTAGTGAAATTGACTACCATGGCCTCTGGCGGGTGCTGGGGAAAAGCACGTTCACCTGTGGCGGTTGACAGGTAACCTCTGAGATGGGAACAGGTACACACACCATTTAACATTTTATTACTTAATATACTACCAATTTCAATATTGCCAAGGTCAAAGCACACTTTTTAATCACATCACAAAATCTACATAAGAAATATTTATCATGTGCCTCTGATTCATTCGTGACACATGGCACTATACAAATGTGTTTTGATTGATTGATTGACTGATAATTGCCAAAAGAGCTGTGATGACCCTTGTAATCATCTGCATAATTTTTAGGCACATATCTTCACCAAAACACAACTAAAGCTCATAGCTGTTACTTGCAAAATTTTCTGCAGAAAAATGGCTTCATCATTCATTACGAAACTAATTAATTCGACTGACTCAAAGAACAAATTAATATGTAAACTACATTACAAGAATCTATCTCTCCCTTGTTTTTTGTACACTGCATTACAAAGACAAATCTCTTCCTTGTTAATACCTCCAAGGCAACAACTTCATTCCAGCATAGCTAAACAGCTAGAACCAATAATCCACAAAATTAATACCTTTAAGTACCACTGAATCAAACAGCACACAGCAAAATTAGCAATTAATGATCTACCAAAAATTAGCTTGACATAATTTAATGTCATTTACCCATTTCTGACAAAGGGTCAAATCCCTCAGCAAGTGACTGTTCTGGCTGATCGGACATAAGCATGTTCACAACCTAGAACATTATCAAAATAAAAGTGTTTCATTCCAATATTCTAAATAGTGTAAATCATCAGTATCACATATCTTCATCAAACTTAAACCACTGGATTAAAAATTAAAAACTGATAACAATCTACTGGCCCACAGAATTAATACGGATGAAAATTGGATAAAAACACAAAATTAAAAGGCTCAATATGCACAAAGGTTCACTAAAAGACAAAGCAGTGGCTTAGACAGTGCAGAAGTAGGTTATCACATATGTACAGTGTTTAAACAAAACAAAATGTAAACATGTTTCATAGTGCATCCAAAATCATGTACATGGTATGCAGAAGAAATTTAATACAGATAAATGAAGAATGTTTCAATATAAACTGAGTACCTAATACAAGCTGGGAAGTAAAAGTAAATTGGTCTAATGAAAGCCAGAGCATCGCATTGCAAGTTCTGCTGTACTATTCTTGGAGTAACAAGAAATCTGAGCTAATGCCCATGAGATGCGCGAGAGCCCATACCAGTTTCTGTTCTCAAGTAATTTTAGTCCATATCCATCCATCTTGTCTCAATTCACTATTCTGCAGCCAAAAATTCACTAAAAACCCCCTATTTGGTAGTTGAAGGTCATTCAAGGTCATTGATGTTAATACACTGTGAGGCATAAAAAACGCACAAAAAACTTATCGATCATAACATAAAGACGAATTATCGAATTTTAATAATTTCTGGTACAACTATTCTAGACACAACTTGCCATCAAACGGTTATTCAAGTTTCCACATCACTCAATATATGCTTCTGCAGTACATGGGGAATTAAAACACATAAAATCAGCGTAAAAATGAACAAAAAACGCCAAAAACCATCCATGACATTAATGATAGCAACTCGGAGAAGAATAACGAGATTTTTTTTACAGTTTTTGGTATAAACATTTCCGACATAACTGGCCATTGAATGGCCATTCAAATTCCCAGCTTAAGTAACGTCTGTTGCTGCATTACCTGGGGAAACAGAACAAGTGCAACATGAGATAAAAAATACATAAACAAATTTAATCATTACAGAGACGTAACAGCTCTGATCACAGTTCATCCAACAGTATTTGCAGCAGCAAGTTAATGGGACGCTGTTTAGATATATCAATGAACTCACAAAGCGACTGGTTGAAGTCTGAAACAAAACATTGTCAACACTGCTATCAACAAATGGAGAATGCATCGCCCTACCTATGTTTGCACAAATGGCCAATATTTCGAATATTAACTGTCAGCAGTTGCACAACTAAACAATTCGATAAACTGTCAACCAAAGTGCAAGAAATTTGGAAAAAATGTGCCAAATGTGCATTATTTTAATGAAATAATGATATTGCACTGAATAAAAATGTAATATTTTGCTTGTTTTGTTTTCCCCCAGGTAGTGCAGAAGCAAATGTTGGGTGAGATGAGTTATGGTAAAAAAAATTCTGTGTGTTTTTTATGCCTCACAGTTGTACTAAAAAGCACGTTACCAGTGCTTGTTATGACAATTAGCATGTCTGTGCCTATCTGCAAGCGTTTTCACGCTAGCAAGTCAATAGCGAAAAAATCACCACTTTTTAAGGGGATACCCAAATTCGACACCCGTGTGCGCCAGTCTCATTGAACGTAGAAGATTGAGACCTAGAATGTTAAAATCTATGTTCAATGATGAAAATTTCATATCAAGATTGTCTTGGTCTATCTTCCACCATTTTGGCGCAATTCAGTCTTAAAATGTGCGTTGCAGTCCAAAATCGCGAAAAATTCACTAAAACCCCTTATTTTGGTGATTCAAGGCCATTCAAAGTCATCGATCTAGACATTCCTAAGAAGCTCGTCACCAGTGCTTATTATGATAACCAGCATGTCTGTGCCTATCTGCAACCATTTTCATGGCAGACAAGCCATTATCGGCAAAATAACGTCTTTTTTAGCGTGGGTGCCCCTCTCTCGCCTCCTCGTTCGTGAAGACCCCCTAAACCAAACAGTGTGAAATTTTGTCACATAACACTAGAGACCCTAAGCTATCATACAGTCAGAACCAGAAAACTCTATCTCACCTGGGCTTGGAAAGGTACCAGGACGTAACAGACACAAGACACCAAGACAGAATTACCATAGCTAATATGCACTAGCTATGGTAATTCTGTCTTGGTGTGCTAGCTCGCGCGCGTAAAAAACACAAGCCTTCTGTCTTATCACTGTCAGAAATAAATGACAGTTCTATTCTACAAAACTTTGAGAATTAATATTACTAGAAAAGAAAATACTAACAACAATTATAAATACCAATAATCATAATGTATACAGATGCACTACACAGCAACATGGTGGTCTGACAATGCAAAGCTACTAGAAGGCTACAAAGCTAGTACTGACTCGATCAGCCAAATGATCCAAGTGACTCTTTGGTGGAGGTTTTGATGCAACTGTTCCTGGCCTGCTGTCCTTCTGCCACTGGGCAGCAGTTGTGACGATTGCAGATGCATTAGGCTTCAAACGCAAGCATCAAGTATTAGGAACAAAGCATCACTAAGAAAGCTCCTCTGCTAAACTGTTGAAAGATTAACTAACATAAATAAAATAAATGCACAAAGATTGCAAAGCGACACAATTAGTAAAAAATCACGAAAGTAACATGGCTTTTCAATGAAATCATCTAATTTCAATGACATTGCTTTCGAAGTAATATTTATATTGTCAAATTTATCAACAATTTTTAGTCTGTTGCTGCTTCAATATTGTAAGCAACATTTTGTTTCAAATTGATGTTTTTTATAGACAGCATCTCTCTGCAGTGCTGACACACTAGCGCACTTGGTGCACTAAGGCCACTGAATACAGCTAAACGCCACTTGCCAAAACATTTTTGTAGCACATGTAACACTGTATCAAATCCATGGGTTCCGGTCCCTCCGTAGTAAGGCGCTTGCAAAATTTATGCAATGCTGCTAAGTTCACATGAAAGATGACGAGACTTCTGCTATATTACATAAAGAATTAGTTTAACAGCATTCACTGCAGAAAATACCTATAACAAAGACAGCAAGACTCTGGTATTATGTAGCAAATTTTTAAGCATCCAATGAAAAGTCGCTAGTAAGAGAACAAAAGAACAAAGAGCAGTATCGCATACGATAGGCTCAGCCAAGTGGCACACCTGCTTGCTGGTTATCAAAGCCGGCTCTATGTGTTGACTTTGAGGCGATGACAACGTTGATGACCGCTTTTGCTATTAGACAAACAACGAAGGTAAATAACAGTTGCACAGAAAATGCACCAAGCAATCATAGGGCAAGCGTGAATGAGTACAGTTTAATGTCCAACTTGACACATCTATTTATTACCTCTGCCAAGGAGGTTTTGTTTTTGCTGGTTTTTGTCTGTCTATCTGTCTGTGTGTTAGCAAGATAACTCAAAAAGTTACGGACAGATCTTTCTGAAATTTTGAGGGCATATCGGGAATGGCAAAAACTACCAATGACTCAATTTTGGGGGTGATCCGGAAGGAATCCTGGATCACTTTGAAATTTTCGTTACCATTGCTTTCAATGGGGCATAAGGGAAACCGCTGCAAAACCAAAGATGGTGCTGCCACCTAGCGAACAACATTGCCTTGGCGGAGATGTGCGGGCTCTGGCTGCGTTCTAGTTTATTTATGGTACAAGTTGTTAAAATGCCATAATGCAAAAACGTAAACGCAAAGACATTTAACAGAAAGTGAGTGAAATGGCAAGGTCTGGGTGTTGAACAGAGTGTTTACGAACAAATGGAGTGTTTGTGAACAGAAAACTGCAGATAAACAGCTCAGTTTTAACAACCGTTTTGTGCTTCAAAATGACAAACTGGTAATAAGATACAGCAAATGTCACAAAAAAGTAGACAGGTTAAAGAAAAAACGTTAATTTAACGTATGTTACCTCATGATGAGTTAATTTATGTTTTGGTATCCTGGAACTCATGCTGTCCACAACTGACAACTTTGCTGCGGCAGGCACTGACGGTGCTGGCCTGATAAACACAAAATATAATGACAATTTAATGAAGTTGCCATTGAAATTCAACATTAATCAGCAGTTCAGCATTTGTAGTATCAAAAAAACCCACCTCGAAAAGTGGCAACTAAAGTACTTCGACAGAAAAAAACTACATGAAGCAAAGATGGATCAACATTTTGCCTGCTTTATGTTGTCCAAACATTGCGCTTTATTACGCCGCCTGGAATGATAATCTGGAAGGCCTTATGTTTTACAACAGTTCTTCTTTATTATTTTCAACGCGAGATCTCCGAGGTCCATGGGCCGATCTCCGCAAAATTTTGCCACATTTACAAATGCCAGTCCAAAAATTTTGGAGCTTGCCCCCAAAAATTTTGGGGGCGAAAAACATGCTAAATTTGGCCCAATTTCAGACCCCTTCCCACTTCAAGCGCAAATATCTCCAGAATGGACAAAGATATCCAAAATCGAAAACTATTTGACCGACAGCGTTCCCTCCCGCATTGGGCGAAAAAAGGTTGGTGAACTTTGGACCACTAACCACAGAGATTTAGAGGTGCAATTGTACCCATAAAATCGACTTTTTCGGAATACCATATCTTGGCCCCTAGAGAGCGCTGCACCCGGAAATTTTTACATGCGCTATATGCTAGCCCACACCCCACCATTTTTTTTCCAAGGTGGTCAAAAATTGGCTTATAATTCAGAGTATTAGCGCCTATACCTTTGAGGTTAGGGGGAGGTAACCCCATAAAACTTTGCCATATGATGTGCCATGAGGTGAGCATTATCACTTATATACAACATTTGGGGGCACCAACCCTTAAAATTTGTGAGGGCAAAAAACGTCCAAAATTCGGCACAATTTAGGACAACTTTTGACTTTGACCGCAAATATCTCAAGAACCAATCGATATATCGAAAATATAAAACAAAATTCATTAAGAGCAATTCCTGCTGCGTCAAACAAAAAAAATCTGGTAAACTTTCGTCCATTAACAAAAAAGTTAAAGGCGCAAATGGAGAATGGAGACCCACCCTAAGTCGACTACATGCATTCTGCGTATGCTAATGCATTTGAGCTCGGGCACGTGACTTTGCTCCCGGGTGAATTTCAGCCCCCTAAACTGGCAGGAGCGTTATCATTGTACGTCTGTGCTGGTTTTGGTGCTAGTCAGAAAACTGAACCGTACAGAACCAAAATCTCGGTTTTTCCTCAAAACTGACCCAAAACCGACCGACCTCGGCCAGTGTGAAACCATAACAACACTATATTAAAATACAATATGTAATAAAGGCGGGCTGCAAGAAAAGCAAATGCTTATCAATGCTGGCCACCCCTGAAATTATAAGTAATGACAATCAAATTATAACAGTCAAAAAAGAAGAAAAGTGCAAAATGTCAGTTTATAACAACATGATAATAACAATTTGCGCAATTTGCAAATTACTTTTATTTCTTGTATCATAATCATGAATTTTATAGTTTTCACTAAAATAATTATAGTAAATATTTGGCAATAATTATTCACAGTAAATAACACAGAGACATGCCGTTGTAAAATAATTCCTTAAGTTTATACTTAAATGTAGTTATATACTGCACATTTTTTAATATCTTTTGGGAGTTGATTCCATAAATTACAACCTTTAAAATTTATTGCCCTAGAACCATAACGAAGATTAACAGTTGACAAGTGCAAATTACTTTTATTTCTTGTATCATAATCATGAATTTTATAGTTTTCACTAAAATAATTATAGTAAATATTTGGCAATAATTATTCACAGTAAACAAATTTGTGAATAATACAAAGAATTTGAAAACAGTGAAGTTTGGTAATAGATAAAACATTGTAGTTAGCATACAACTCAATATTCCTAGAGTAACTGTCTTTTTGCTGCAAAATTCTACGTAATTTGTTATTTAATTTCATAAGTTTATCAAGATATGATGTACATGTATTGTCATTTACCAGATATTATTACCTCAGTCTCAATGTACAGGTAAACTGAACACACATCAGCATAAAAAAGTCTGTAACGTTCAAGTAAACAAACTTAACAACAATTAAAATGATAGTAACCTGGTTATGTCCATGCTCTTCTGTAATGAACGTGGTCCATATACAGGTGTGCCCTGGACCAGTGATGAGTTGCCTTGAAGTTTGGAGTCAACCTCTTCTAGCAACTGTGATGCTCCATCCGGCGTTGATACTGACAGAACAAATGCAAAACATTGCTTTATGACGGGCACTGTACTCTATTCAGACAGACGCTATTCCGACAGCCAAGACTGACAACCTCGGCCGTAGCTTCACGGATCGCCAGTCAACCCACTAGGTCCTCAGGCCTACTAAGTAGACTGTCACGGGCAGCCGTTGGCAATTTTTTTAGTTACATGCACTGCTGTCGAACTTATTACCTATACTGTACCCTAATTTATGGTGTGCATTATTGTCACATAAATCTTTGAAAAATGCTAACCCTAACCCGATCCCTAACCTTAACCATAACTGTAAGCGAAAACCGCAATGTTAATATTAAGCACAAAATCGTACTAAATTACATGTAAAATTGTCACCCCCTGGTAAATGTGAATGTAAAGCGTAATGGTGCATCTGTCGATGTGAATTTTAGTCGGAATACCATTTGTCGGAATAGCGTCTGTCGGAATAGAGTCTGCCTCCCCTTTATGACAACTATCCGCACAATGCGCATAAACACATTGTTACAGAACGCAACAATCTTTCATGCTGTCTGTGGCCAGCCACCAGGTTCACTCAGTTTTCCACCCCACATGCGATATTGACATGAGTATCAACTTTCAAACAGTGAGTAGTAAGAAATGGTGATGTTTACACAAATCTGTGGTTTTTAAAGCTGGTTGGCTAGGTGCAACAGTCGGGCACTGTCCTACATTTATCAGATGAACTGGGTGAACCCTTGCAATGGCAGAGCCTGATAGTGCACCATGAACATTGTTGTGGCTATTACTGAACTACTACTTTCCTTCTGTGTGGCTCGGTAGTCTAACGGTAACGTGTCGGACTTGTAATCCTGAGGTCACTCAGGGGCGCAGGTTCGACTCAGCACCAGGACACTGCCGAGTAACGACCTTAGGTAAGTTGTTCACACACATGTGCCTCTGTCACCAAGCAGTATAATTTGGTACCAGCTTCACCGCTGGGACATAAACAGGCACACCACGTGATACACACCACGTGATACACTGGCCCCGTATCCGTGGTCTTGCAGTGTAAAAACTGGTGTCTGGCTGAGGGCCTTAGGAAACAAAGATCAGCGCCGCCCTATGGGGCGTAAGGCTCGGGAAGGACTATACATTTTTTACGTTTTTACTTTCCTTCTAAACAATCTAAACAATCTGCCAATGTGCCATGACTATAAGCAGATGATTTCCTAAACAGTACTATTTTGATGGGGTGGTGGTTTCAGCCCAATGGTAATGGCAGAGTGCAGAACAACAAAGCTATTCTATAGGGAGCTCAATTAGAATCATGACAACTCACTGTTTGCGTATACAATTTTTGGTATTTAAGCAATTACGCAAACAGATTCAGCCTGTCCATTCTTCTGCACATATGCACAAAGTTTAAAGAATACTGGCAATAGTTTGACGGCCACATTGAGGTAAAAATGGTAAATCAGTCTGTACACTAAACCTTTTCTGTTTGTAGAAAACATGACACCATTAGACAAATACAGTATGACATCATGTTGCCAATAAATCAAAAAGCTGCATCAGTGCATCTAGTCAAACTACGTGACTGCTGACTTCCAATTACAGTGATAAACAATAAAGGTAACAAAGAAAATCTCATACGTACCATAGCTTGTGTGAAGATTCATCATTCTATAGGTAGGTTGTTGCATCTGACCACTCACTGTAGGCTCTACGTCATGCGGTTCAAAACTGACTGGAGGCGTCGGCGGCTGCAGGCCCAATGACTGTTGCAAACAGCGAACACTATACTGAGCACTAAAGACATTTACGGAACAATGCAATCACACAATTCTGTGAAATTCAAACACGATGACACAAGGAATTAAAGATGGGCTGTTGATTCACCATAATGTGTCACATGCACATTTAGACTGCAATAAATGTGTGATTAAAACAATTAATTGCAACTTATGCAATCAAAAGTATTAGTCCTGGGCTGTGAATTAATGCAATGTAGTTTTTTCATTTACAGGATACAACTGACTTCACACTCATTCATTATCATAAGCCTTCTGTATTGCATAGGAGATACTATGGCCAGAAAAACAACTGTAACCCTTTTTATCTGCCACACAGTAGACAAGAATTAAGCAAGTTATGCATTTTCAATTCTACACAATTAAAGCTATAATAAGGTCAGAATGCAGTGAACTTGCCGCTACTCTGAGAGTGCTTGGTGACTGAAGATGAGACAGCAAGTCATCCCTGTACTGACGAAGAACTTCAACGTTCTCGTGAATCTCAGGCAACAACTCCGACTCCAGCTGCTTTCTATACATCCAACATGTGTCAATAGATGCTTCACTACAGCGAACAGATCGATAAAAAGTTACTAATAATTGCGATGACATGTTCTAGTGGTTAACATGATTCAAATCAATGTAGCTGGCCAGTAATGGGCATGGTTAGCAGCTGAATGGATGATTGCCACCACCCATGTGAACTCAGCCTTCATCCTTCTGGGGTAAGTAAATCGAGTACCGACATGCTTGGCTGGGGCACAATCAACTCAGCCTTCCATCCCTGTGAGACAGGTAAATTGAGTACCAACCTGTCTACCTGGAGTTTAGGTGCAGCACGTTCACGTGAGTCAAGTGGCAGGTAACACTGTGATCCCATATGGCAGGTGACACTCCATAACTCTGAGATGGGTTTCCCATGAAGAGTTAAACTGTTTAAACCTTGAACGTCTAAACACAATCCATACATTTACCGCATCTGACAAACAGCAGCCATTCAAATAATGTCCTGTCATAAGAACGTACAAGTAAGTTTCAATGGCGGAAACATGTCTGCGATGCATCTGTAGCATTCCCGAGGTTTCAGTGATAAATTCGTCCACATCCGGCAGACCAACTAAAACAACACAGCATATACACTGCAACCTTTGAAATGTGAATTACAACTCATAATTCAAAAACCACTCTAGTTAATCACCGACTGTCAGCTCAACCAGCAAAAACACACTTCACACTCTGCACAAAGCAAGACTTGTAGAGTAACAATTCAACAAGCGGTGTGCTATCAAGTATACATGGTAATTTAAAAAACTTTATATTAGCAACAGAATAAAAGTAAGCAAAGTAACTTTGTCGACTAATGTATGTCTGCAATCTTAGTTAGATAATAGTTTACGTTTTAAAAATTTGCACATAAATAATTTACAAACTACATAAAACAGAAAAAAGTAGTCTGTGAGAATAATACTACACATCATTGTTTGACAGAGAACCTATAGCAATAAAAACTGTTCACATTTACACAAATAGTAATTGCTTAACACGTTTATTTGTAGGGAAGTAAACAATAATAAGTAAATGGAAGGCACCTTCATGCATCTTCTCGATGAGCAGATGAAGAGACAGGTTATACAGATGAACAAGGCTAAAATAACACCATAAACAACACATTTTACATACTGAACACGAATGACACAAATGTGAAGCAGAAAAAAGACAAAAACAGGTAATTTGCATTTGTTTGTATTTACACAGGTTAGGCACAACAGTGTATAAGATACTAAGATAGTGCATCACACCAGCCATTTCATAGATTACTGTCAAAATTAATTAATCTCCTGCGCATCAACTGAACATAAAACTATCTAAACAAAAAAACACAAAAACGTAAAAATGTAGACGACTTCATGAAATAAACGACATCACAAGTTCTCTACACATTCGTACTATTGCAGGTACCTCAATATGTTGACTTTTCCTTCACGGTAAATATTCTCCACATGCCTCTGTCAAAAAACATGCTGAAAAAGTAAACAGCAGCTACTCTTGTAAACACACTAAGCCTACACAATAAGACACCAGCAACAAGTGGTAATCCACCACAAAAACAACACATAAACATGCTGTCAACATCTTGATTCACGCTTAAACTAGACTAAAGTCAACGGTCCGAGTAAGAAATAAATGTTTGTTATGCATTGCTATTCACAACAGCAATTAAGAGAGGCGACCACATGACCGAAAATAACCCAAACCGACTAAGTTCTGCTGTGGACGTGGTATAGCAACATACAAATAAACAATCACTTCATCATCATCATCGACAACCGTGGGCTCAATGCCCGTTGGTGTCTGACGCCATTCTTACTATCGCTGCCCACCGCTGCCTATCTAGGGCAGCGTGGCTCAACTCCTGCAGGGTTGCCCCACACCA
>Ga0209367_1004177_pt1 | contig 19888 bp, 15 predicted proteins | sample WorMetLIZISLAND2_FD_187412 | JGI IMG/M metagenome (GOLD analysis project Ga0209367, IMG submission 187412) | Marine gutless worms symbiont microbial communities from Max Planck institute for Marine Microbiology, Germany - Olavius geniculatus... ...
GTGTTTATTTTAATGCATATTTCGGTTGATCAGCTTTCCCTAGGTAGTGCAGAAGCATACATTGGGTGAGGTGGAAAACTGAATGGTCATTTGATGGCAAGTTGTGTCAGGAATATTTATGCCAAAAATTATTAAAATTTGATAATTGGTTTTCAAGATACAGTTGAAAATGTTGGGGATGTTTTTTTTTGGGACACAGTGTAGTTCCGGGTAAGCGTGGCATATCAAGTAATTACAGTAACAAATATGCAGTTGACAACACGTATTACAAGAAATCCACTATTGTTAGTGATTCCTGGACTGCATTAAGTGTGCTTCTGTTGATTGTCAGGATATTCATCCATTCTATGCAGACTTGATGAACGTTCTGTATGACAAGGATCACTACAAGCTTGCTCTCGGCCAAGTCAACATAGCTCGACACAAAGTTGACGAGTTTGTGCTGCATCTGTTATGATAGCTGTTTTATTTTTCGCGAAGTCGTCTCATATTTGTTTCTACTGAAAGATGCTTTTGATTTTTCCAGCTGACTGTTTTTGTTGTCCACTAGATTTATCTCAAGATTTTGAACACATTGCGACTATATTTTGATTCGCATTTGGATCCGTGAAATTTTTTGGAAGATACTTATAGCTGCTATAGCAGTGCTGTAAGTCCATTGTATCTGCCGGGTGACTAGGTGATAACACTTTTTGGTCCTGGTTTGATATTTTTGATCACTTCTGGTTTGTCACAAATTTTTTTATTTCCTATTTTTTGCTGATCTAGTAGTCTGTTTTCACAAGTATTTGTTTGCAGTGCTGTATATAATAAGTTTCCTTATTGAGACTCCCATGGAGTTTTGTTTTGTTTTAGAACTGCAAAGCACTATGTTCGTCTGCTGAAATATGGTGATTCGTTATATCGTTGCAAAGTGATGAAAAGGGCAGCTTTAGGCATGTAAGTGCTAAGCAGCAACCATTTAGTTTTGCTATTTATTTTACGTTTTTATTGTTACTTTTCTATTATTCGTTGCTAGTTGCATGTTTACCCAGTATAACATTTGTTCATTATTGGCTCTTGAAGTCTGTTGGCATGTATTGTATATATTGTAATTTTATTTTTAATTTTATATAATTTGTCACCTGGATAACTAATTAATTATTTTGTCAGTTAACTACTTAATGCAGTAGTTATTTATTCGGTTAATTTTAGCTTATTATCTGATTTAGTATTGGTTCATGGTCAGTTTGTTTTCGCAGCTTGTTGGCTGTGTTACATGCATCTTGTAAATTATGGTAATAATGATAATGGTAATGAGAATATTAACAGCAGTGATATAGCACAGTTTTTGCTGCTTGAAAACAGGTTTTGTACAATTCTGAAGAAACAGAGCCAGAGTCTTGCTTACTTAGAGCAGGTCAGACAGCACTTAGCTCGGCTGCCCTCGGTTGACCCAAACACAAGGACGTTGGTCATCTGCGGTTTTCCCAATGTTGGCAAGTCCAGCTTCATGAATAAGGTATGCCTTGAAGACATGTGCTTCCAGTATATACTTGTCTTAATTATTATAATACAGGTAGAAGATAATTGGTTATCATGCCCATTCGTGGGGTGTTCAATATCAGCAATATCTATGTAGTAGGAACCATACTATAACAAAAGGCATTTCTTTTCAGTATTATGTTTGTATCAGCTATTATGATGATGATCAGTTCACATGAAATTGGTACCAGTTGTAGCTAAAGAAATTCTTATTTAAAGTATTTTAACAAAAAAATGACTGTTGATTAGATATTCTTTGCTAGTCATGATTTAACGCTGATGTCGTAATGTGTCACAAGTGCAAGCTTAATTGTCTGAACTGGTACTGTCAGTCGCTACTCTGCTTCAATGGTGAACTTAATCTGGTTTATTAATGAAAAAATATTCATTGTGTCAGCACTAAGCAACATGGGAGCTGAAATCAGGTGTCTCTCAAGCCAGAAACTCAACCATCTCGCAAGCTGTGTGTGCTGGTGCACCATCTTGCTGGAAAATGTGAAAGTCAAACTGTCTCCACAGATACGTAAATGTGATTGCTTTGCCATCGGCGCAGGGTAGCAACTGACAGCACAAGTTGAGACATCAAGCTTGTCCTCATGACACATTATGATGCCAGCATTACGTCTTGACTAGCAAAGAATATTTAATCAACAGCCTTTTTTGTTCAGATAATTTGAATACAAATTTCTTTAGCTACAACTAGTAAAAAAATTTTGTATAAATTGATTATTATTTGAGCAAATTGTGAAAAAAAGAAACGTGAAACACCATGCATGTAATAAAATTGTTAATTTGTTGCTGCAGGTAACAAGAGCCGATGTAGATGTACAGCCATATGCATTTACTACAAAGTCATTATTCGTCGGTCATCTCGACTACCGATACATTCGATGGCAGGTGCTTTGACATCGTATGCTTTGTATTTCAACTGTTAGTCAAACATTAGTGAACTAGTGACAGTTTTATAGGTTATATTATTAAAAGTTTTATTCCAGTGATGAAAAATATTTTGCTCTGTTATCCTGACATGCTTTAAATGTCAGCAAAGGATGCCGGCCACCAGCAGAACAAAACTTTGGAAATCAATCTGCCAGTCACCTGTTGGTATTTTGTGAATTGTGTCACAGTTTGACGATGCTGATGCTAATTATAGAACTTTTTAGTGCACTAGAAGTTTTTTCAACAGAATGAATGAGTTTTTAATGATATTTAATTTTATCTAAGACAGTTTTGTATAGTGCCAGCAGCTGTCACATCATTATTGTAAATTAGAAGCACTGTGATGACACCGATGTGTCTTATGTGGGCTCAGCTGAAGTGAACAATTTTTAACTGAGTAAGAGTTTTTTTGTCCTGTTACATAAGTTAGTGTTTTGCTTATCCATCACAATTCTGTCTCTCCGTCTGTTCGTCCATTCAACTGTCTGTCCATTTGTTCGTCACACGAGTGGATCAGTGAGAAACGGTGCAAGCTGGGATCACCAAATCTTCACCATTGGCTGCCTGGAAGACTCTTAGTTTTAGGAATTATAAAGCTTGTCCATAAATTCAACGGGGGTCACCCTGAAAAAAGGCGATAAAATGAGAGGGGGGTAGGGAAAATTTGTGATTTTTAGTCGATACGGTGTTGGCAGAGCCCTCTGGGGAGTAGAAGTAAAACACTAGATATATAGCCACCGGTCGTCTGGCGCTCTTTGGCTACTGATTTTGTTTTACTTGGCTTTGAAACATGCACCGCTGTTACGCATCCCCTTTGCATTAGCAGAGCTTTTCTTGTTTCTTGCTGCAGTCATACATACTCATTGTGGTAAGATTATCGCAAAGTTGAAAAAGGTACCCAGTCGTTGACTAGTTTTACATTCCATTCAACAATCAACACATCATTTTAGAGATGACTCTTTCCAGGCAATCATTGTTACTGTACCACTGACTGAGATTTCTTTGGTTTGTTATGAATGGCATAAAGGTGATTGACACACCGGGCATACTTGATCACCCACTGGAGGACCGCAACACAATTGAGATGCAGGCGATCACGGCCCTGGCTCACCTACGCGCCGCCGTGCTCTACTTCATGGACGTGTCGGAACTGTGTGGACACACCATTGAACAGCAGGTGAGTCGCGCTGGTAGGCTCTGTTAGGATTGCAAGAAAGCCCGGGTTTTATAAAAGCAGGCTGACGTGCTGGGGTTTTTGGGGTTTTTGTTGGGTTTTTCCTATTTTTGTGGCTATTTAGGTGAAAAGAGTCAACTTGATGGGTTTTGGGATGTCTGCGGGTTTTTGGTTATTAGAGTGAGCACTGTTAGGTACAAATGTGAGTTACTGCAATTTTGTTCTTAGTTTTTACGCATGAAAGCAGCTACTGCTTTCAGCGCGTCTTAGCCATCACAATTTTGTCTGTCCGTCCGTCACACGGGTGGATCAGTCAAAAACAGTGCAAGATAGGATCACCATATCTTCACCTTCGGCTGCCTGGAAGACTGGTTTTAAGAACCATAAAGCTTTTCCATAAATTCAGAGGGGGTCATTCTGCACAAGGGTGCTAAATGAGAGGGTGGTAGGAAAAATTTGGGATTTTAGCCAGTAAGTCACTGTATCTCAATAACGGTGCGAGATAGGACCTAGGTTACTATTAATTACTAATAGGAGGTCGTACACTGGCTCTTGATTGCCACCAAATTCAATGACCTTGGATGCCAAGATAGGGTTTTTAATGGATTTTTTGGCAATTTTGGGCTGTGAGACACATTTCAAGAGCGAATTGCATCAAAATCGATTGAGATAGACATGGAGAAGCTGCATATGAAATTTTCAGCATTTAATGTAGATTTCGATGGTCCAAGTCTCGATTTTATAAGTTCAAGAAAACCTGCGCAAAGAACGATGCCCCTGTAAAAGTTGTTGTTTTGCTATTGTTGGCCAGTCTTTCATGAAAACGGTTGCAGATAGGCATGTGCATGCTGCTTATCACAACAAGCACTAGTGATGAGTTTTACAGTCTTATCAACATCAATGACTTTGAAAGACCCTGAACTTCCAAAGTAAGGGGTTTTTATTGATTTTTGCGATGTTCGGCTGCAACGCACACTTTGAGAATAAACTACGACGAAATGACTAGAGATATACTGACAGTTTGCGAACATGAACTGCTATAGGCTTTCATGCATCTCGTGAGCTTTAGCTCAAATTTCTTGTCACAGTAACCAACTGGTTTCATCGCGTGGAACCGTCTTTAAGATGAACAGATATTGTGCTACAACTTTTCACAGAATAAGTGGTACTGTCATGCTAACTTTATCACTATTATCACTGCACACAAGGTGAAAGAGAAGGCGAGAAGAAAAGTATTAATAAGGGTTCTGAGGCTGAGAATATTCGACCACACCACCTTTGCTGCCATGATGAAGGATTGGCTAATTGATTGAGTGATGGTGCAGTGGGTGCATCTTATGTTAGGTCGAGCTGTTCAACAGCATAAAGCCTCTGTTTACCAACAAACCAATTATCATTTGTGTCAACAAGATCGACGTGCGCAGAATTGAAGAGCTGGACGCTGAAAAACACGTGAGTGAATGATGCTTTGTTTATGTTAAACACTGGAATTAATTCAGCATGTGTTTTTTGTGTTGTTTTTGGTCATTAGTGTTTTAGATGACTTTTGTCTGACAATTCTGAATAACCTTGAAATGTCGAAGAATATGCCTATATTACACATCTCGTCAGAGAAAGCTGTTTTTGTTAGCTTTATGTGTGCAAGGAACAATGCCATTTCTGTAGCATTTGCTGTTATATTTTGGTAATATGTGTTATTTTGGGCTGTAAGAACATTGTAAAAAGTGCTGCAAAGAGTTCGGGAGATATCAGATAATTTGACTCTGCTGGAAGAGTGTCATCCGGAACATTGGCATCTGTCATATATTTTACAAAAAATTGTTGACAATCACAACATTGCTTTTATTAGCTCAACCTTTTTACCTCCACCAAAGAGGCAATGTTTTTGCCGGTTTTTGTTTGTTTGTTTGTTTGTTTGTCTGTGAGTCCACGCGATAACTTGAAAAGTTATGGACGGATCTTTCGGAAATTTTGAGGGTATATCGGGCATGGCATAAACTACCAGTGATTCAATTTTGGGCATGATCTGGCAGGAATCCTGGATTCTGGATCACTTTGAAATTTTCGTTACCATTGCATTAAAGGGGGCATAAGCGGACCGCTGGCAAAGCGAAGATGGTGACGCCACCTGGCGAATAGCTTTGCCTTGGCGGAGGTACCTGCGCTCTCCGAGTGCTTTCTCTAGTTTAGATTTGTTTTTTGCCTATCAGTGTTTTGTTGTACAGAGATAGTAGTGGTCTACACACGGGTTAGGCCACCTGTACATAGTAATGGGAGGTCTTGTGTGTTTGCTTCGTTTTTTTCTATTTTCTACTCCTTCTCAAGCCAGTCAGTAGACCGAGACCAAAATTGGGGAAAAGAGGAGCCTTACCTGGAAGGTATTGAAGCCAAATTTCAGCGAGATACTTTGAGGCATTTACGTTGTTTAGAAACGAGGGGCATTTTAGGTTCTTCCAGTCAGACTTACAGCGCTGTGCAGCCTCGTGTTAGGTTTTCCCCAAAATTTATAGTTATTTTGTACGATCATTTTTATTGACAGTTTTCTGGCACGAAATTTTTCCTGTGTGCTGATTTGCCGCTGAGAAGCTACTCTTTTACTCATGTCAACATGTAGTTTTGTCAGCCAGTCTTGTGGATGTATTAGTTTAGTGTATTTTATGTTTTGTGTTATTGCAGATGCTGTTTCAGCAGTTCAAGGACGACGAGATTCCTACATTTGAGATGAGCACGCTCACCGGGGAAGGAATCATGGAAGCCAGAACTGAGGTAGAGTAACCAATTTTGATGGTTTTTGGTCCCGGTTGAATTACTATTGCATGCAGTTTTAAATTCTTTTTTTTCGGATTTATACCAACTCTGTATCCAGTGGATGTAGAGTTGGATATTCTGGATATTGAGTTGGATATTTTTACTGATCTTCTGTGTGCACGCTGATAAAATTGGGTTGTTTCTTTCTCACTGTGGTATTTTGTTGTTTTCTTGTTGTATATTTTGGTTCTTTTTTTGTGTACTTTTTGTGTTTATTTTATTGAAAATTAATAAGCAATAGTATTGCAAGTGCACAATATGCAGTGTTTTTTGTGATGGTCTATTACATTTATAAATTAGAGCTGTCAAAGCGTTAATTTTTTTTATGCATCTGTGCGTTGCGTTAATTTTTTAACGCTTTATTAATGCAGTCAGGCTCGTCGAGAGGGAGAGTAGAGGGTAAGTTACCCCCGGGTCCCGCGGCATTTGGGGGACCCCGCCTGTAGAATGTAGAAAGTTAGTAACACATTTTTAAACGTATAATCAACAATAACTGACGTCATAGCTAACACAGAAATCTATTAGCCTGTCATCAGAATAATTATTTATTTACAGTAGTGATGGAACGTCAACTGCAATTTAGTTACTTGACTTCATTTGATTGTCAAATAACCACAGTTTAACGTATTATTGGAACTTTTGCTTCACAGAATTAAGTCAATGAACATAAGTTTAAGTATGTGCATTAATTTTTTTAACACACATTACTTTATTAACGCGTTAATTAATGCGTTAATTTGACAGTTCTATTATAAACCCATACAGACAGGGTTTTTGATTGTTTTGGTTTATTTGGTAGTTTGTTGGTTTTTCTGTGTCAATCTTTTCTGCCATTTACTTCATCTTGTCTCTTCATGTTCTTATATTGTTTGCTCATGATGTCACGGAGAATACGTAGGCACTTTTTTCTCATTGTTTTGACCAACATTTTGTCCTCCATTCAGTTTACTTAACAGTGAATCATGTACCAAGATGAATTTTATCTGACGGGTTTGTGGTGCTGCACCATATTTAACACTATCTCATTTGTCTGCATTAGTAACTTTCCAAAATATAAATTTTATTGATCCGATAAGGTCGTATAGCTAATTGTGATTGGTATGACAGGCATGTGAGAGGTTACTGGAAATGCGAGTGGCGGCTAAACTGCGTGGCAGTAAAGTAGACGATTTTCTTAACAAGCTGCACGTTGCTGTTCCCGCAAAACGTGACAACAGGGTATGTGTGCATCTTTTCTGTTAAATTGGCATTCGTTTTAAAGTGATTTTCATGCAGACCTGTACAGTTTTTTCTCTCTCCCCTTTCTTTGTCGAATTAGTTTTTTGTTTGATTTTTATTGTTTGTGCTGATTTCTTTATTACATTTAAAGTTGTCTGATCGTTATTGATATTATTGATCTGATAATTACTATTATCCCAAGACGGTGCTCGGCCATCTCCTGATTGGAAACGCGCTCGTGATCGACCTCCCATCACTTGGATCCATCAGATCTGCCGGGACATGGAAATATCAGTGACTGACGCTCTGCAGCTGGCAGAAGATCGCTTGTTTTGGCGACAAATCGCAACAGCGGTATGCTATGGCTGAAGGCTTCGCGTCTTGATGATGATGATGATGAATTACTATAGATTAAATTTTAAATTGTTGTATTTAGGTTTGTGAAGTGTGCATCCCGGAATCCGTTCTGGCAAGTCGTGCTGCGCAAACTGCAAGAAAGACGAAGAAACTGGTCTGTGCTGATATATACTCTTATATTTTTTTATCAAATAAATATGGCAGTTGTTGCATTGCTGCATCATTTAGAGTTTTTGTTGTTGTACTCTAGCAGAAGTAGTACTTTACTAATTCTTGATTGCAAATATTTTTTCAATTTTAATTAGCAGTTTTGTGATTGCTTTTGACACTAATTGTGGTGGTGTGTTGTACTGCAATAAATTTTTTTTTAAACTGAAAACCGAAGCCCATGCTTTTGAGGATTGGGACCTTAGTATTGTGTATAAGCACTTGACGTTAATACCATAGTTAGCTTGATGTTTTGTCAAGTAATTGTAGTACCTGATTTGCGTAGGAGCGAGATTTGGAACTGGAGATGGGTGATGACTACTTCCTGGATCTCAAGAGTATGTGAAGCTTCATTCAGCGTTGCATTTTTCTTCCCTTAATCTCTGTTTTCAGTGACACAAGTTCTCAAACCAAATCCATTGATTTCATACTCAACATTTTTTGTGTCATTGGATCATCCACTGCTGCATTTCATTTTTGTTGTCGTCAGCTGTTGCCAAATGGAAAATAAAACTTTTTGCACATGTATTATTTTCAGCGTCCGTCTTCCACGAAACATTTTTTCTGCATTACATAGTTGGCATTTTCTGTGCTCTGGAAAGACTCATCGTATACTGGCTGTAATCAGATATTGCTTTGATGTTCACATTTGTTAATTTCAGAACTACAAATTTTTGTTACATCTAAAGTATACCACTGGGGCATTTGCTGCTTGCATTGCAAAGCTGTTTGATTCATGAATTTTTATCAAACTAACACAGAATTTTTTATTTGCTTTGTGACACAGGTGAAAACATCAGACTGCGAATTTTTATATCCATATCTTTGCCAAATATTGACCAGATTTTCGATTATTTTTCCACTGCTGCATGAGTTTATTGTCTTTCTTTGACTTCGAGTGTATTCTGCATGGAAATGACTTTATGTGCCTGTCATGGGTACTTTGTCCAGAGAATTATATCTTGCCAAATCAGGACGAGAAATACGACGTTATCCCGGAGTTCTGGCAGGGACACAACATTGCAGATTTTGTCGACCCGGACATTATGAAAGTTAGTCTGTTAATGCTTTCTCTGCATGTGTTTAACTGATTCAACTGCATTTAAGATAAAAATTTTTCTGCTTAGTTGTTTCTTTTGTGTGATTTATTACAATATGTACTAAAGTTTTTGACTGGGCGACAGGAGTGGTGACTGGCCAATGAAAAAAGTGATTTCATTTTTAATGACCCAACTTAATCTGGAGTAACTCCCTTAATTTTGGCCATCTGAACCAAAAATATGTTGATATTTTTTTGCATTGTGTTTGGTATGTGCATCGTTATTTTTTATTCAGTAAATAATTGTACATCAGGTATGAACAAGAATACTAATAAAAATAAATGAAAAGCTATGATCAGAATATCATTCTAGCAGCATAAACTGTGAACAGTTCGTTATCCGAGATCTTTTTACCATACTATTTTACTAATTGCAGTGTATTCATTTAACTTTTATCTAGAGCTGGCAAATTAATGTGTTAACTTAACATGTAAACGCATTAAAGAATTAGTGTGCATTAATTTTTTAATGCATGTTAAGAAGAATTAACGTGTAAATTTACTGAATTCTGTTAAGCAGGAGTTTAAGTATTCCTTTAATCTGCGGCTATTTGACGTTATTTTAATGTTTTTAAAGGCTGCAATTTAATAATTGTTTAATTGTTGCAGTAGCTCATTTTATTTATTCATTCATGTCATGTGATGATGTGGCCGGGTAGAAACTGAAAGAATTGGAGGCGGAAGAGGAGCTTCGTGAACAGGCGGGAATCTACGACAACGACATGAGCGATGATGATGATGATATGAAACAGAAACGTCAACTGGCCAAGCAGTAAGACTCTAGCATTAATCTTCTGTTTTATTTTTCTGCTGTCTGCTGGGTGCCAGCTTGTTCAGATGAGCTGGAAATGTCGGGAATTTGACAGCCAAGTTGGGATATTGGCTATAATTTGGGGATTTATGGTAGGCAAAAAGATTTTGTCAGGGGAAACTACAGGGTTGGCCAATAAAAATGTGCCACTTTACTTTCCTCCATATTTTCGCCACCTTTTGACCGATTTTCAAAATTCTTCTACTGGCACACTCTGCGGACAATTTGTAATAACGTGATTGTTATATGACCCACTACACTTTGAATGCATCTCTAAACTACTTTGTGAAATATAAACAAAATATGAATGTATAACGATAATAACAAACAAACATTTAAGAAAATGGAGAAAAAACACTTTAGACCAACATTGCGATGAATGGTCTGTATGACTCTAAGATTGTGTGGGTCTAACACAGTCTAGTATCATATGGATCATTCGCCACAATGTTGGTCTAAAGTGGTTTTTTATTTATCTAAATGTTTTAATATCGTCAGTTTTATTTCTCACATTTATATTTCACCAGAGATGCATTTATGGTGTGGTGGGATATATAATAATCACATTATTGCAAATTGTTTGCAGAGTCTGCCAGTGAAAGAATTTTGAAAATTAATAGGTGGCGAAGATATGGACAAAAGTAAAGTGGCACGTTTTTTATTTAGTGTAAATATTGTTGACTTTGTGTTTCGACAGTACTAATTAGCATAGAATCAGCATAATTCTTTTTGATAGAGTATTTGCATTGCTTATTATGCTGTTGTCATTATTGTTTTCATATATTATTTACTGCTTGCTAATGATGATGCTTGGTGTCGGTAATAACAGCACTGTCAAGAGTATTGCAGGGTGTCTGAAAACTGCCAGAGAAATTTACCATCTGAGTGAATAAAGCATTATGATACATTATGCCGAGTTGGTTTTCACAAAATCATGTAGAATTTTCATAACATTAGTAGTCTGTGACTGTGACCGACGTGCTTTTGTGCAGAATCCGTGAACGACGAAAGCTGCAGATCATGGAGTCTCGAGAAAAACGGAAGGTGGAAAAGCCGCGCATGCCGAGAACAGCGAAGAAGATTCAGACGAAGAGAATGGAAACCGAACTGGGACAGATTGGCTTGGAGATTGAACCGGATGAAGACGTGAGTTTTGTTCTTCTGCACCGTTGGTTGTTATGTGCGAGTTGTTTGGTGAAAATTTAGTATGTGTTCAACACATTGATGTCGATCAACAAAATTGCTCTGTGACCGGTCACTACTGGCGTGGGTGATTGCTTGCGTAATCAACCACTGAGGTCGACTCAGCCTTCCATCCATCTTGAGTGCGTAAATCCAGTACCAGCATTGTCTGACTGAGTTAAGAGGGGAGGGGCTTGTTCACCTGTCGGGTGCCTGTGTGTGGTTCCCAAATGGATGGGTTCCATGAAAAGCTATGCACACCATTCAGTTTTTCTGAAATTCTGTATTTCTTAAAAAAATTGTCTAAATTTTTTATGTGGCATTGTTTCTCTATTTTTCTTGCTGCTGCTGCTGTTACCAGCACTAGTCTTGCAAGTCTTGTTCACGGAATCTACAGCATAGTTGTTCGATATAATAGACCTTGCTTTAGCACTTTTGCAGTTAATTATTCGGTTTGCTATTTAAAGCAAGTACTAATGCAGTGCCGGCGCTAGAGAGTTGGAGGCCTCCCAAATACAAGTGTGAGGCCCCTATAATGGGGGTCTGGGAGAAACTCCAGTGGGGTCCAGGGGCAGAGCCCCTGGTCAGGGGGACAAAGAGCAAAGCCCCCATGAAGCTGAAACACTTTTGTCTTTTCGATGTTCACTGAAAGATGCAAATTTGCCCACTTTTTAAAAAATTGGAAATGCAAAAAATCACATAAAGTTTGTTTTGTCTTTGCAAAAAGTGAAGTCTAATAGGCCGCAATACGTCACCAATTACCATACATTAATGAAAAGTAATAGACTTGTCCATTTTGGGTAAACTTTCCACATGTTCAGTTATTTTATATTCGGAATATATTTTTTTAAACTAAGACATTTTTTTCATACCTAGCATGAGGCCGTTGAGCATACGTGAGGCCCCCCGGCCAGAGGTATGGAGGGCCCTTCCACCGGCTCTGTACTAAGCTTAGTGTAACAAGAAAACTGTGACCTTCGACAATGCTGTTCCTGTGTAATCTGTCAGTCGCACTGGTTAAGCTTGCTTGCACAGAAAAAGAAAGTATAAAAAATCTTACAAAATCATGAAAATTTAACCTCGGTGAAATTTTTCAGAATTTAAAACAAACTGAAAAGATTGGTCGAATGTTAATGAGTAGCACTGCCACAAAACTGTGGCTTTTGTCAGTGATATTTCTGTATATTCTGCTGACAGAGTCACATCGGTCGAGCGCGGTCGCGGAGTGTCGTACGCCGTGAGGGAAGGAAACGCCGAGCCGAGTCTGCACTGAGTACGAACAGATCGCGATCACACAGCGTGGCATCAAAGTCTCGACCTCCCAGGGACAAATCCGGTGTCAGAGACGAAGCCGTAAGTCACATTATCTGATTTTTTTTCATATGTACACTCAGTATGAGCAGATATATGCATTGCACCTATTCTAGTAGGAAACGAAGATGCTGACATCGCCGCTAAGGCAGGACTTGATGTCGCCATCACCAACATGAGATTTCCAGTTGGTGATTTGTTAACTTGTGTCAACCAATTGTGTGTTAAAGAATGGCAACAACTGTGGAACCAGTGTACATCTAATAAACTTTACAGCGTGCAACCGGCCGTTGGTCGCAGTGTTAATTCATCACTGGGCCGCTACGACTCAGTCCTCATCAACCGTCTTCGAATTGGTCATACAAGACTTACAAACTCTTATCTCCTAAAGGGAGAGTCAGCCAGTATGTGAAGCTTGCTATTCTCCGCTCACAGTTAAGCACTTTTTGGTAGACTGCACCCATTACAGTGCAGCACGTCAGAGATATTTTGGAGTGGACACACTCAAGGACGTTTTTGAAAATGTTGCATCTCGCAACATCATCGCTTATGTTAGATATCGGCTTTTACAATCGTATATAATGTTGTTTTTACATTAGCTTAATAGCCTTGATCTCAACAAGTATTTTAACTTTGCTTTCAATACATACATAAACTGCTTTTAACTAATTTTAACCATGTATGGCACTGAATGGCCTATTTTGTGCTGATGTGCCGTAAAGAAACTACTCACTCACTAGTAGGGATTGCCAGCCTGAGTTGACCTGCGTATCATCGAAGTCTCGACCTCCCTGATAAAGCGGTGCTAGTGTGTCAAGTGACCCTCTTTTTCCTCGACTTGACCACATTAGAGATGAAGCCGTGAGTCCATCATCTGATGTTCCATTATACACTATCAGTGAGTACTAATGTGCAAGTGATAACACCAGCAGACCCATGTTGCTGTGATTAACTGTGTCTTTCCATGATATTTTTGTCATATTACAAATTGTTTTATTCATCAACTTTCTCACCTACTACACCTATCCCCATCCCTGACCTTAAAACTGAAAAATGAATTTAGGTAAGAGCTTGTATGATCGTATGAAATGGATGATGGGCAAACGGACAGGTGGACTGGAGCCGTAATGTGGTCTATTAGGTTTTTATATAGCGGATCAGTCGTGAGTTTGAGTTGTGTCTGTTGACTGCAGATGGCAACAAAGGTGAAGAAACTGGCAAAGGTGACACAGCGTCAGATGAATCTAGAGGCTAAGAAGGGTGAAGCCGATCGAAGAATTCTCACCAGCAAACCTCGACATCTGTTTGCTGGAAAACGCAAACTCGGAAAAACCAACCGCCGCTGATGGCCGGAAAACACAAATGTCAAGGGAGCGTTACACTGTACTTAAGTTACTGATGCGTTGCCTGCATGAACGTTTTCTGTGTTAACAATGCATATGAAAGTACAGAGTGAACAGAAAAGTAAGGCATAAGCAAATAATTCTTTTGTCTTAATTTTGTCAAGGGAAAGAAGCTGACCAATCTTTTGGAAAAAATTACGTGTACCCATACAATAAGCTGTAAAAATATTGGCTACACCTCAAGTGTGTCACTACAACTGCACTTTTATGTAGTGAGGTGATGCGTATTCTTATTGCCGATTTCTGAATACGTTGCCATTTCACGAGGCACATTACCCCAAGTCGTTTAATCTTTAATAGTCGATTCACTGTTGAAGACATTCTGCATTGATATATGTGCCAGTGGGCGAGTTTTGAAAATTGGTATGCCCTAGCTCTTTGATGGACTTGTGACAATTGGCTGGTGGCGGCTTTCTAATGTTGCTCACGGAACACATTGTCTGTGTTCAAAGTATTTTTCAGTTTTGTCCGAGTCGGGGGCATATATGTAACTTCAAGCATTGCAATATGTTTTATTTGCGCTTTTCTTCGTACAAGTTGCTCAGCCTATTTGTTTGAATGTAAAAGTTGGACATTTTCCGCATTAAGGCACTGTATATTTCTGTCCTCACAGAGCACAAGTAAAGTTTGATGAAAAGCTGGTTTGTTGTCAGCTAGTGGTAACTGTGAACTGTGGTCAACAGATTTCACCAGGTAAAGCTGCGATTATTGTTGCCATTGTAAGGCTGTGCTTATGTGATTTGTAAATAAGTTGCATTTTTTTTGCTGCATGCGACATTAACGAACATCAGAAGTCCTTCGAGTGCAGTTTATCATCAGTTAATTCGCACGAAAAAACAAAATTAAATGAACAGTTTAAACAGCACAATTCAATACCGATGGCATCACAATTAGCATCATCACATTCCACCTTCTGCCTCATACAATGCACACCATTTCTTATTCATATAAAGTGGGACAATAAGATCCAGTTGGTCTTGAAGAAGCTGCAGCTTTCATTAACCATGAGCAAAATAAAAATCACACTATAATCCTGTCAGCTCTAGGTAAAGAGTAAAATAGATAATATAGCTGCAGTCCAGACCATCAACCACTAATGTGAAATGCTGTGGTTAAAAATAGTGTACTGCATTGTATTCAATGGTGCATTGGGTTGGCATCTTTTTCATCAAAAATACCAAATGTATAATATCAATAAAACTGTCAAACTCAAAATTGTCTTTCGCTGCCAAAACTGATGTCAAAAATTCAGTGTTACAGCCAGGCTAGAAAATGCAACGAATAATGCCAAAAAGTGGCCAATTGACTGGTGAAAGAAAAACAACATGAGGAAATGCACAAAAAGACTCGCTATGCAAATCTTATTCTGAGACAAAAACACTTCATTTTTATGCACCACCTCGCTTTTACTGCAAGAATAAAGAAAACCAGAACAGTTCAAGACTGTAACACTTATCAGCAGTCTAGTTATTACTGGCACATTCTGAAAAACAGAAACTATGGCAGAAATATTTCACGGGTGGAGCACCATTCAGCTCAGAGTGGCGCCTCACAGTCAATAATCAGTCATCATCATCATTAGTTCTTGGCATCTTAGCCTTCAAGTCCTTCAGTACTGCTGGCTTCTTCTGTTTCAAGTGCCGCTTCAATTTCTTCCTCGACTCCGCCTGCTGCAACGAAATACAAACAACTACGTGATCTTCTTTCTACTTAACATACAGACTAAATCCAAATGCTTCAGGATGAATTAGATGCAGTTTCACAAATACAGCTGCAGAGATTAACAATTAATCATGTTGCAAATCATTATTTGAGTCATCAAAAAAACTGACTAATCAATTCGTCAGCTCAGTAGAATATGCTGCTAACAAACAATGAACAATCATCTTCCCTAGGAAAGGCAAACATAATGGACTGGAATCAATGAAAAACATTCAATAAATCTGCAAAATAAAGAATGATTAAACAACTGATGAAGTTGACAAACAAAAACATGTTCTGTGCAATTACTGTTTAATTTTTTTAAACAAAACTTAATGACTAATCATTCGTTAACCTTTAAAAAGTTAACTCAAAAACGAATCTTTTCAACCAAAAAATGATCAATAAACATGAAATTTTGGCAAATATATACATACAATACAATCTGAAACACTGCCCAATGTCAACAACTAAACCTACAACCGTCTCTAGCTATATGAAGAAAATCTGCTGTACCTGCTGTGGCGCTTCCTCAGCGTCCATATCCTTGAAATCATCCGCTGCAAATACACATTAATTAAGTCAATCGAGAGAAATTAAAAGTGACAACTGTTAGTCACAAGGTGGCATATTCTTAACACCCGAACAAAATGTCTTCGGCAGCCAATTCAACTGGTCAAAGCCACAGTCGGTTTGTCTCAGACGAAAGAAAGCAGGAAAGTAACTGACAAAAAAATCCTAATAATAATAATGTAACATCAGAGGCTTCCGTTTATGACGTTGACCTTTTTGCCCCAAAACATGACCGATTCACCTTAACCCCTGAAGCACTAGTGACAAAAGTTTGCTAATATAAATCCATCAAAGCATATTTCAAATACTGCAAACAAGCCGGTAGGTAACGTGGTTCACAACTACCGCAACAGCTGAGCTATGGACAGACATAGATACAGATGCGCTGTCTTCATAATAAGGGTCGCTTATAGATATGAGCATCGCAATAGAATAGAAGGAAAGTCAAGCACAGTCACAGATGGATGAACAGATGTCACTGAAATCCTGTTTTTCAGATTTCAATGAATGTGAACAACAATCTGCATATCTCACGTGCTTTTTGTATCAATTGAGTCAATGTTCGTACACTTACACCAGGCTGTAGAACTGAGCAGTATTCTGGCTGTTACAGAAAGAAAAAAGCCACGTTAGCTAACTTAAGCATCATTTACATCAAACGCAGAAAAAAATTACGCAACAAATGCAGCCGACACAATGGCTGAAACACAAGGATAGAAGCGGTCGTTGCACTAGCAACGTTCATTGCATTACATCCATTGCGTTGTATTGGATGGAAACCATGCTTTAATTTTTCTGCCTCTAGCACTGCCCAACAGCAGCAGCAGCAGTTCTGCACAAAAAGCAGCTCCATAAGTAACCTGGATATAAGTCACTGAAGCTGTCGTCACTCTTGTCACCACCTTTGTCTTCACCAATGATTTCTTTATCACCATCATCTGCTTTATCAGCAGCAGCAGCAGCGTATCCAGTTGTGTCCATGTCTTGTGCATGTTTCATGGAGCTGCAGGCATCTGTGTCATTATCTGCTTCGTGCTGATCGGCTGACTCCGACTTTGTGTTACAACCATACAACGGCCATGGATTCTCCTTCCCTGTAACATTAATAATGATGATGATATGGACAATTTCTAACGTGCCGTAACACAACAAATCATTAAAAAGGCTCGAAGTGTAACCTGTGCAAATAGTGAGCAAAACAAAAACCATTATTATTCGCCACTCACAATTAATTAATCACTCATAGTTAATTAATTACAATTATATATGTGACGTTTTCTACAGCACCCACAACAATACTGGATGCCAGGCAGCATGCCACTGAAGCATCGAAAATATGGCTGAAAGAAAAATCAAAAATACATCCTAAAGTGCCAGAATGCAATGAACAGAGAAAAAACAGATCACAAAACTTCTTCTTGTGAATGCTGGATTAAATATATTTTACAAATGGAAGAATTTCCAACTATGAAGGTCTCATGACCTTAACCTTGGATAGTGGCATACCACAGTGAAGCACTCATCGGCCTCTAATCGATCCCATACACCAAATTTCATTCCAATCAGACAAACCACAAGGTGGATGAACCGATGGATACAAAGTCGAGGAGTGGACATACACTGGGTCCCAAAAAAGTAACCCCCTAGACATCGTATAATAAATATGTAAAATCTAAACAAATCTGAATGAAATTTTGTACACTTAATCCCCAATAAATTGCTGAAACGACCACCCAAGTTTGTTGAAAAAATTATTTCTTAGCGGAGTTATTGATTGGCGAATATCGATATATCTCCGTTACCAATATGGCATTACATTGTAAGTAAACCCCTCTGTTAGTGTACATCTGCGTATCTCCAACAAACAACATCTGATTTTAGCAAAATTCTGTGACAACAATGCACCATCTATTGGCAGTCAAAATGCCAAATTTCTGGTAAATCCACTAAAAAAAAACAATAGTTACAGTGATTTTTGTGAGGTCACCCCAAAACACTTCAGTTTCGGGTCTTTGTGGATGACGTCAGATGTGAAACTGAAGTGTTTTGGGGAAACCTCACAAAAACCGCTGTAAATATTGTTCACTTTAATGAATTTAACTGACGTTTGGCATTTTGATTACTAACAGATGGTGCATTGTCAGGGCCAGATTTAGGGGGGCCCAGGGGGCCCCAGGCCTCCCACCAACACGGGATCTCCCACCAAACCCCTCAATTTTTAAAACCCCGTAATTCGATAGCCAATCCTGGCTTGCGTAACTTTTGCTACCACCTTTGTATCGTTAAGTAGATTTCCCTAGCTAGTAAATTTCTTCGCACTAGTAACCAGCTTGTTTGCGGACTCATGTTATTCAGATGTCTCTAGTTATGTAATAGCTGGGCACTGCCCTCCCACCAGCTGGCCCCAGGACTCCCACCAGCTAAATCCGGCCCTGTGCATTGTCGATGTAAAATTTCGCCAGAATCACATGTTGTTTGTTAGAATTACGCAAGTGTACACTAACAGGGGAGGAGGGTTACTTATGTAACGCCATATTGGTAAAGTAGATATTTCGTTATTGATATTCACCGATCAATTTATCTCCACTCAGAAGTAACATTTTTCAATGAAATTTCGTGGTCGCTTCATCAATTTATTAGGGACTACGTTTACAAAATTTTATTCGGATTCGTTTAGATGTGCCATTTCTCTTGTACGATGTCTAGGGGGTTACTTTTTTTCGGACACAGTGTAGTAACAGTAATAACATAGATAGCTTACATTTGTACAGAGTGCTGAGGAAGAAGTGTCCCTGGACATGTTGTCTGATACGAAGATGTGACCGGGTGATAATACTCTTCGTCAGTGTACAGTAGATCTGATTTTTACTGCATGCAAAACACATAATTCATTCATCCATTGTTATTATGCACGGCTCAATGAATCTACCAGGTGGGCCAATAAATAACAATCCCTCAGGAAAAATCAACCTCTTGCAGCATAGCAGATTTTTTCACCAAATTCACAATATTTACACAGGAGAATACAGGCCACATATTCAGATAATTTCATTACAGTAACAGTTTGCTTTTTGAAAAATCTTTATAATTATATGAACAAAAAAGTCTACTTTATAGTCAACAAGTAGTTGTTAAGACTGCATCGACTGTTATGCCTCCGTCAACGTGTGACAAGAAGCTAGCTATCGCAGAGAGAGCGTATAACGCGAAAAAAATGGAAATCACAAAGAATCTATTTATAGCCAAGCAATAACTGGACCCTGCTGTCGGTGATTGGTCATGCAGGACGAAAATGCGTGTGATTCGTCACATCTCATGAATATTCATTATTTACGTGGCTAATGAGCATCGCTGCAAACGTTTGCAGTGAGAAAATAATTTGTGTGTTGCAGCCTAAAATTGTAAAAAAATTCAGTAAAACCCCTTATTTTGGGGTTCAAGGTCGTTCAAGATCGTAACATGCTGAGCTAATCACAGGCTGCACGGTAGCGCAGCACTGTTGTAAGGGTGACCAGCCATTTCAATGGGAAACTCCAAAATTTGACCCCTCGTATTTCCCAAACCCCTTAATTTTTCCACAC
>Ga0209367_1004178_pt1 | contig 19886 bp, 5 predicted proteins | sample WorMetLIZISLAND2_FD_187412 | JGI IMG/M metagenome (GOLD analysis project Ga0209367, IMG submission 187412) | Marine gutless worms symbiont microbial communities from Max Planck institute for Marine Microbiology, Germany - Olavius geniculatus... ...
AGCGTTGCCGATAAGCTCTACGTCAAATAAGTCATCAACGGACAGTGGGCAGCCAATGTAGCTGGCCCTTAAGTGCGAGTATTCACTCTGCAGCTCTGCTGCACGCTGCGCACTATTGCTCGTGTAAAGCCTTTGCGAAATGTTCAGCGAACTTATCTGCTATCGTTTTACTGTCGACGCAGCCGTCAACCTGTACACATTTACTATCTGAACAACAAAATGCAAGTTCTCTGCAAGTTCGTAGTGCCACGTTCTGCTCTATGATGAACATTAAACTTAGTCGACAGCGACTAGTTTAAGTACAGACCATCCACACAACTAATTACTAATTACTGTAAAGAAATTAACAAGGACCAATATAATATGGCAAAAAGCGGAATCGCAAAATCCAGACAACTCCTCGTTTGCGTTTGCCATGTGGCAGCATAGAAGTAACGGTCATGTTGCAATTTGCAACTGTATGTTTTGGCTAAGGTTCAACTGACATGTTCCCTTCCCTGGGAATCAGAGATCTCATACAACCCAAAGATAATCTTTATTCACTAACACAATGTGGTAGATAACGAAACAAAAAATATATAAAACTACTGGGATATGGCATATCATAAACACACATGACCTTAACTATAAGAATATTCTAACAGGTTAACGTACAACGTTGAAGTTCAAGTTTGTTAACAAATTTCTGAAATTTACAAGAAATTATCTCGCTAGGTAACTTAAATTGGAAATAAATGCAGCAATCTCCTATTATATCAGTATTACACGTATCGTTGAATCCCATAAGTGCACCTGCCAAATAGCAGCAAATTTGTCGAGCGGTTTAAGTGGAAGGCATAAAGTGCCATAAATGTGACAGAGAGACAGACCACACTACGGAAAATGTGTAGGGATAGGCAAAATCACTTGCGCTGCAATAGCGATTCCGCTCAAAATCATCGGTATGTATGTGCATACCTGTAACATCTGATTGTCTATGGTGGAAGGCCACGACTGTCCGGAGCGTTCGAGGGACTGCTCATTGTTGCAGCGCTGCTCGTCCATTGTCAGACAGCAATGTTTCGACCGTGTATCACAGCAGTGGTTTGACCCTGACGGCGTTCCAGCGACCGAGTCTGTAGCCGCCACGCTACCAGCTGGACCGCTACAGGCAGCCAGCGATCCATTGCCGCCGCAGGCCCCCTTGGCTTGGAGCATCTTGAGCGTCTCCGTGCGACAGTTGTACTTGTGTGAGTGGTGCTTGGCGTGCGCGTCCTGGCGACGAACCACGCAGCAGATTGCGACGATGAGCACCACCGCTATGACGGCTGACACGGCGGACAGCACGATCACGATCAGGACGTTGTTACTGCTGACGAACACGTGCAGCCAACCTCCACCGCCGTCCAAGCCGCCGTCGCTGCGATCCAAATCTCCGACGAACGCCAGACTTGAGTTGACGGTGACATAAAGCAAGGACGAGACGCTGTGGTGGGGAAGCGCGCCATCGCGAACGACCACGTCGAACGCGAACGTTCTGCCGTCGACGTCGCCCAGTCCGCGGTTCACGATCACGGCGCCGAGGCTCGCGTCAACGTCGAAGTACTCTGACCACGTCTGGTCGGTGACGGAGTACGTCAGTTCGGCGTTCTTGCCATAGTCAGCGTCCACGGCCAGCAGGCGCGCGATCACGTGACCGACAGGTGCGCGCGTCGACACGTGCACGCTGTGGTTGGTCGGCGTGGGGAACACGAACACGGGCTGATTATCGTTCTCGTCGCCGACGTAGATAATGACTGTCGCCGTGCTGGCGAGCGGTGGTACTCCACGGTCACTGGCGTTCACTCGGAGTCTGTACTGAGTTGCCACCTCGCGGTCTAGACGCCGCGTTGTCGTCACAGTGCCGGTCCGCGCGTCGATCTTAAACGCGTCCGAGTCACCGACGTCGTCCGGCGACCGGACGATGCTGTACGTCACCTGGCCGTAGATTGACAGGTCGCGGTCCACCGCCGCCACCGAACCCACAGTCGCGTCGGCCGGCTGGTTCTCCATGACGGAGAACTTGTAAACGGACTGGGAGAAGGTTGGTCGTTCGTCGTTCACGTCCACCACGGCGACGGTGACGAGTGCCGACGCAGAACGCTGCGGATCGCCGGCATCACGAGCTACCACGTAGAACCTCATCGAGCTGTTCAGCTCGCGGTCGAACTTCACCCCGGCCTTCACGACGCCGGTCGTTGGCTCAACGTCAAACCATGCCGCCGCGTCACCGTCCACAGAGTACGTCAGTTGCCCATTGAGACCGTCGTCACGGTCCGTCGCCCGCACCATCAGCACCTCGGCGCCGACGTAGTTGTTCTCGATTAGCTCGTCCGAGTAGGTTGACTGCACAAACTGAGGGTCGTTGTCGTTGATATCGGTGACGTTCACGACCACACGCATCATCGACGTCATCGACGGGGTGCCGTAGTCGCTGCAGATGACTGTCAATTCGTGCAGTGCCTGCTGCTCGTGGTCCAGCGCCACCGACGTCGTTATCTGGAACTCGCCGTCGGAGCCGCCGATCATCGGATTCAGTGCGAAGCGCGGCCGCTGCAGTCCGTCCGTGTCTTCTTCACGTAGCTCGCAGGTGAATCGACCGTTGCTGCCCGAGTCCTCGTCGAACACGGACAGATGCGCCACGAAGCTTCCCACAGCGCTGCCCTCAGCGATCTCAGCGACGCCGGGGGTCGACGACAGCGTGTCGATGGAGATGGTGGGTGGGTTATCGTTCAGATCAACCACATGGACAGTCAGCGAGACACTCGACGGACGGGTGGGCGGACTGCCGCGGTCACGCGCGTTCACAATCAGCCGGTACACACCACGCGCCTCGTGATCCAGCGCGCCCTTCACGTACATGTCGCCCGTCACGTTGTCCACGTCGAACGGCAGTCGGCGTACTCCAGTCAGCGAGTAGAGCACGTCGCCGTTCAGTCCGTCGTCGTAGTCGGCGGCGTGAACACGGAGGAAGGTCGTTCCGACCTCCACGTCCTCGGGCAGTGAAGCTTCGTACGAGTCGTGGTCAAAAACGGGTGAATTATCATTTACATCCTCCACCACCACGTTGACGTCCAGCGTTCCAGACTTGGGCGGCACTCCGCCGTCAACGGCCACAATCTGCAGCCGGTAGCGGTCCTGGAGCTCGCGATCCAGCGGTTTCGCCAGTACCAACCTCGCCGTGAACTTGTCGTCGCTGCCGTCACGCCGCTCGCTAGCCGTTAGCGTGAAGCAGTTGGCATCGGTGACAAGATTGTACGACTGAACGCCGAACTCTGCGCCGTCCAGGTCTGACGCCTCGGGGACTAGCAGCGTTGAGCCGACGGCTGCCGACTCTGGCACTCCGATGGCTTGCTCCGTGTCGGTGAAAGTCGGGGCATGATCGTTGACATCAGTGACTGTGACCGTAACGCGGATGATGCGAAAGAACGCCAGCGGCTGCACGACCACATCGAGCTGAACGTCACAAGACTCGCCCTCAGCCATATCCTTTGGAGTGCACAGTTCTTCCCGATCCACCCGGCCACTGGCACGTATCACTCCAGTCGCACTGTTCACGGCAAACACGCTGTCCGGACGTCGTTTCAGGAAGCGATACGTTAGACGTCGAAGCGTCTCGACGTCGTAATGTTCTGCCAGCTTCGCGTCGTCGACCACATTACCGACGACCGTTCCGACCGGCTGCTCTTCTTCGAACAGATAATGAACTTCGAGTACTGACGCAGGCCCCTGAGAGTGGACGAAGTCGGTCCACGTCGTGGTCACTATTCCAATAAGCGTGACTATCACGAAGGTCGTCGAGTGTGAAGCCATCGCGAAACACGGCTGCTGCTGCTGCTGCTGTTTATCCACTCCAAGCGTGCGGAGTGTGTCTTCGATAGTTGCGGATTTATATATCACATCAGTATTTCCGGTGCTCCGACGACTTCAGTTTGCCTCCGATCCGTCTGCCACCTGCACATAATCATCAAAGTCAGGCTGCGAATCATCAAGCATATACAGCAGCATCAGCAACAGCGGGAATTCGATTACGTTACGTACTCTTGAGGCTTTCTACGTCAGACCATTCGACCGATCGCAAATTAATCCCACAGTCGTAAACGACAGACGCCGTCACTGCGATTGATTTGAATAACGTTACAGACATAATTCGGCGCTTCCTGGACGCGCACTTGGTTTCGCTAGCAGGTAGACGCGTCCGTCGGCCCAACAGACGGATTGGATAGGACATCAGAAATCAAAGCAGGCGTATTAATGACGACCGCGAGCATCTGGCTCTATTTAATTTCCGTCCGTTTTGTTCTCGGCCCTGCCGACGATTAGGCCGTTACTCCAGCAGCCCGCCATCTTTCATCGACGACCGAACGTCCAGCTTAATCCAGCTGCTGCTGTTGCTGATGCTAGGATGTCGCTTTGATCTGAGTTGCTCATCGTTCCGCAGCTGCGCAGGTGTCCCATTATAGAATCGCCCCCCTCAGAAGTCTCCTCCGGTCGACAATTTACCGGCAAAAATCCGTCCCGCCCGGCGGATTTTTATCCGTAAATTGTCGGCCGGGAGAGAAACTTTCCTGGGGGCGATTCTATAATGAGAAGACTTTTTACGGGGCCGGCAATATTTTAGTAAGGAGGAGATATATCAAATCCGTGGCTATTTTTCCCAAGGCAGATTTTTTTCACGGGGGAGATATTTTAATGTAACATCGGCTACTGTACTCCGTAGCATGCACCCTGCACCGTGCTAACCGAGATTGGAATTAACATCGGTGAATAAACTGCCTGCCTTAATGGACTCATCGATTCTCAATTCCGTGCGTCACTAATGTCGCGAAGGCGCATTTCATCAACGTATTATTTATGACAAACATGGCATAACCCGCTACATAATAACTCAACTTAGAAGCGCTGCATGCATTCTAATCACCACTTATGAGTAGATAATATAATTAAGTCGGACCGGCTCTCTGTTTTCTTTGGCTTGATGACACTGATTACTATGCTGCCGTTCATTATGGCGATACAAGCTTGCACCTGGATATCAGTCTAATATCCATTAATAGCGCCAGCATCGTAATGCGGTAATGCGCGTATTAGTCTATTAGACAAGACTTCAGTCTTCGCAATGTTGCTAAAGGCAATGACGATGCAAAGAGATGGCAGACTGCTGTTGACAGACAAAGACTAGGCTATAGACCCGTCAGCGAATAATGAGTTAAGCCGCTTTACGCCGTTTTCAGCACTTTCTGAATTACATCTGCACCGCGACCAGCAATATTCCACGCGCGGCACTGTGTCTTCTATTTGACACCATATTATGCTCGCTGAACATTAATCATGTTTATCAACCCAGTAAGCCGATTTGCACCACAAAAGCCAGCCACCTGTAACGGAACAGACCACCCGTTACCTTAAAGAACAAGCAAATTGAGCAAAGCTCATGAGACGCGCGACAGCCTTAGCAGTTCCTGTTCGCACATTGTCTTGGTATACCTCCAGCCATTTCGGCGAAATACACTTTTAAAATGTGTGTCGCAGCGCGAAATGGCGAAAAATTCGCCAAAACTCCCTCTTTTGATTGTTTAAGTTCGTCGATGTTCATAAAACTAAGAAGCCCATGACCAGTGCTTGTTATGATGAACAACATGTCGGTACCTATCTGCAACCGTTTTCACACTGGACGAGCCAATAGCGGCAAAATAACTTTTTTCTAAATGAGTACCCCTCCTTGACGCCCTCGTTCGAGGGGAACCCCTTCACCCAAGGGCACGAAATTTTGTCACAAAAGACTAGAGTCCTTGTGATAACCCACAGTGAAGATTTTGTGATCCTAGCTTGCACCATTTTGATAGAGCTCAAGGGTGTGACGGACGGACGGACAGACAGACGGTCAGACACCTCGACGATGTCGCGCGTAAAAACTCACGTAATATTTCTAAGAACGCAATAAAAAAGACGACTTGGTTTTTAAACGGCGTTATGACAATTTAAAGAAAATTATTTTACACACACACGAGCACACGATACATAATAAAAAAACAGCATCGATTCATATTAATGCTATATTTATTAAGAACGTTGTTAACTTACATTACTAGTTTTTCCTACACGTAATTTATCTGTAGAGCATTTCTGCAGTCAAGTAAAGTTTACTCCACACGTAAACAGATTCATAACTTAAAAAATTAAACTACATTTATACGGTCACTCTGCACTGAACGTACGCAAATTACAAATCAGTTTGCAAAGCAACAGATTACAGATTCAACATAACGAGGTCGTAATTTCGTAATCACGATCTCGCGGTTGAATTCTAAGCTCGTAAAAAGTGCCATGTTTCACTTATCAGGCGGAAATTATCTTTTCCCGCTATTTGGCTGTTTCCGAGCAGCCTTGAGAGCCTCAGGATCATCAGAGGCATAGATTCAATGAGCAGAAATAACTGCAGCGTTAATGACGCGCCTGCGAGAACGCACGGTCGTCAGACGCCGGAAATCGTATAAGAGCGAAACTGTCGGACCTCCCTTTGTGGACAACACGTAGTCCACCGGCCCTTTATGCGCGCTCGTCGTCGAGTCGAGTCGGGTCGATGGTTCTTTCTTATCTCAGATAAAAAGCGAAGAGGCGCCGTCGTTTGCCCGATAAGATCGAGTGCCAAGCGGTCAGCGGGCACTGGTTGGGTTGAGCGGATGGACGACTCACACCAGTCGCTATAGTACCACTAATGCTAAAAGTCTGCTGCTCTGCCCCACGGGGATACGGTAAGGAATAGACGCAAAATGTCAGGCCACGCCGTCACTCCATACATTCTGGAAGCACGGCGGCTTGGTGGACATTAGAAACCATTCAACGAATAACTTGCCCACAGTGTTGTATATCGCATGCTGTCTTATCTTCTAACTTGCGTTGGTATCGACTATTTTTAACAGCCTTATTTTCAGTCCACTTTTCTTCACTGAGCCGAAAATTTCTGCTACTGAAAAAATAAAACACTATTTTTCAACTAATACTGCCAAGTTATCCAGTGACGTTTATTGTATTAGATGGGGGTCACTGATATTAGTGGCGGATTCAAGGGGGAAAGCAGGAGAGGGCGGCCGCCCCCTTATTGACTAGATGCATCTGTAAAAGAATGAAAATTTTGTACAAAATGCATTATTTTTACATAAAATTAAAAAATTTTTGAGCGAAAAAGCATAGCCCTCTCCAGTCTCCACAGACTCTACCCCTACCCTTACGCCTTCCCTATTCCAAAATTCTGTATCCGCCACTGCCTGACATCCCAGGTAAAAAGAAGATTTTAGGGATCAACTCCACAGCCAAAACTTGCACTTATCAACTTATGATTCACCAGGGGGCAGCAAAGATCAACGATTTTGTTCATACCGAATTATTTCGGTCATTTGATGCATTTTGAGATACACTGCAGAAAATGTCAGCGAATTACAGCCACTTTATCTCAGTTGTGTTGTTGCATTACCTTGAGAAAAATTGAATATTTAACTGTACAACTTTTCGTTATATGCACGGGTGGCAGGTGACGCTCCGTAGCTCTGCGATGTTTTCCTGACTTTCCCATGAAGAGCTATGCCAAAATATCCGCACAACCCCAGTCGTTAATTTTGTTTTGAGACGGCACTAGCACTATTCTGCCGATGACCCCAGTACGACATTCTGACGTCGCCTGTCAAGCGATTGGCAGCGCGAATAACGCACCGTTGACATCGACCGTTTTAACGCATTCATCGATCAGTCCATTAGTGCAAGACTCGAAACATAATGGTAGGCATTCTGAATATGCTCCGAATTAATATGCATGCATAGGCAAACGACAACTTACCATCTATGGCAGATATTAGCCGTTATTGTAAACGTCTTTAAAGTTTCTTTACAGTGTAAAAGTGCGCAGCTGGTCAATCGAATTTTACGAAGTAGTGCAGCAATAGATTGGGGAAGGTATATTTTGCGGAATTTCACCTGCGGAAAATCTTTGCGGAATAAATTTGTCATTTAAAGACAGGTGGTAAATTTTCATTCCAGCTCGTTACGCAGTTTATACGTCAAAGAATGCATAAGTCCAAATCGGCCGCATTTGTCAATATCGTCCCAACCCAGAAGATAAGCCACTTGTTGCTCTCGTCAAATACTCATAGGCCTAGCTCAAAAATTACTATATCGATATAAATATTGTAACACTGTCTGTTCCGACTGTTGCGGTGAGCACAACTCATTGAACTCGGTGCATGTGGTAGATGCGTCGACTCGAGAGACCAGCTGCGCTAAGTCGACCTGATGCACGCATTGCTAACGGACGGACATAATGCGCCCGATTATTGCATTACCGGAAGCCACTTCTGTTCTGTTCTGTACGCCATGCAAACAGACTCCAAGTGTCAAAGCCTATTTACATGGACGCACGCACAACATCGGCGAATGCACTCTAGCAATTACAGGAATTTTCGATCATCGTTTGATGTGTTTCGACGATATGCACAACATACATGCGACCTACATTTACTAGCGTGTAGCAACAGCAGCTATATAGCCAATGCCGCACAGTAATCGGGTAATAACACACACTCATATCGAGACAGGAGAGGGATATTATAACTCTATTGCGCGTATCATTCGCTGTACATGATTGAATAACAGCGTGAACCGTATATAGGGCATCCATGCGTCGCCAATGCGAATATTACAAAAAAAGTTCCACTGTCTTTACCTTCGTTTCTATCGCACTACTTAAAAACGCATGTTCGCAGGTGTCAGTATAGTTTTAACTTAGTTTAACCTATTATTTTTCTATTTAGAAAAGTCGCCCTAAGAAAACGTAAGCAAAAGTTCATATGCGCATACATCATCATTCGTTCGACACAAGTTGGGTCGCGTCGTAATGATTTACGACAGATAATCACACACGGTGCGGCTTAAAACACACTCGTAGCGACAGCTAATTTTCTCAGAAGCTCATACACAATACAAACCATACAGAAGTCGACAGCATTCGACCATAGCAAATCTCCGGCTTACCGCAACGAGGCGCCGCATGCAGAGTTTGCGTGCACGTTTACGACGACGAAATGAACGACTCAAACCGTACTGTAGTCAACGGCGGCGGATGCAACTGAACTGGCTTCTTGTGTGTACGTACGCACGGAAGAACATTCCTCTGGTCAAAGGCAGCCTCGCCTCGTCCAGTGTGAGAGGCGCTCGCTGCTGCCACCCTAGCCTCACGGCGTCGTCGTTTAATCGTAGGGAGAGATAGCTATCATTAACGACGTCGTAGATCGCTCGCGCCGGTACCATTTGACAGACGGCGACCATATGTTCGCAACCCCACCATCAGTGACTACCCCGCTGGAGGGTAAATTATAATGCCACCCACCGGGCCGGGCCGCAACGTTAAACGTGAGTGTCAGCACTCACCCACGGTCAATGCTGCTATACAAATCTGCATGGTTTATTGCTGGCTTGGCGGCGCCAAACGCGTGCAGTCAGGGTTGTATAGTGGGGGAGCTAGCGAGGTGCGAAAGGCAGACTTATGACCGGCCGGGCAGCCAGCCATTGACACTTGTAGCAGTTTTACGACGAAACTGCGACGTTGACTGAAGTCTGCCACGCTGTCTTGCTACTGATCACAACCACCGAATACCCGTAAACGTCCGAATAGCACCCGTACAGGAAGTAACAAAGCCGAGATGCATGTATACTGGATGAAATGGGGGCCGCTACAATAGACAGAGGCAACCTCACGAGAAAACTGCGACAACAACCCCCTTAACTATGCTATATTTCCGTACCTTACCGTATGACAAATTCGTGTGAGTAAATTTCATACGACGGTCGGCGACGGTTCGTAGTGTAAGCCCACACTGTCTGTCTTTCGTATGGTCACGCTCGAGTGCTCCTGTAGAATTATGAATCCGTTATACCACTTCAGACGTAGTGGCAGAGATCGGCAGTACGAGTGTGACCGTGGTATCAGAGCATAAACTTCTCGCCCACTCTGTATTATATACAGTGCACTGGTCGGTCAATCAAATCGCACTCACAATAGCGCCATCTGTTGGCGAGTCGTCACGAGTCATACGTGCATCTAGACTGAATAACAAACTGTTTACTGTAGTCGATGTGCCAACAGACTTCGACTTTAAAAATACACATACAAGTAATTTGAGCAAAGCTCATGGACGTGCGACAGCCTTAATAGTTGCTGTTTGCAGGTTGTCCAGGTCTATCTCTAGCCATGTCGGCGCAATCCACTTATGAAATGTGCACCACACCCGAAAATTGCAAAAAAAACACTTAAGCCCCCTATTTTGGAAGTTCAAAGTCATTCAAGGTCATCGATGTTGACAACGATCAAAAACTCGTCACCAGTGCTTGTTCTGATAAGCAGTATACATGTACAGTGTATCTGCGCCCATCTGCAACTGTTTTCACGCCAAAGCGGTAAAATAACCACTTTTAAGGAGAAGGGGTAGCCGTATTTGACGCCCGACTGCGCAGGCCTCCTTGACCCTAGAGAGTCGGAACTTGGATAGTTAAAATCTACGTTTAATGCTGAAAATTTCACACGCAGGTTGTTTTGTCTATTTCCAGCCATTTCGTCGCAATTCACGGTTGAAATGTGCGCTGCAGCCAAAAATTGCAAAAAAGTTCACCAAAACCCCTCTTTTGGGGGTTCAAGGTCGTGCAAGGTCATCAATGTTGACAAATATAAAAGCACGTCACCAGTGCTTGTTATGATATGCAGCAAGTCTGTACCCATCTGCAACCATTTTCACACTGTAAGAGCCAATAATGGCAAAATAACGTCTTCTTAGGGGGTACCCCAGTTTGACGCACTCGTTCGGGGGAAACCCCATCATCCAGGGGCACGAAATTTTGTCACTAAAAATTAGTCCTTGGGGCAGCCCACAGTGAAGATTTCGTGTGTGATTCTAGGTGTCGCCGTTTTGATACAGTGACGGACGGACGAACGGAGAGACGGACAGACACCTCGACGATTGCTAAGACGCGCGAAGCATTACATGCTGTCGCGCGTAAAAAGTATATACGCTTAAAGTCTTCAAAAGATCAGCAAATGTACACAGTAAGTTCAGAACCGAAGAAGCGCTAACGCTGCGCTAACTCTTTGGCAGCAACGCACTACGCCAGTTTATTTTATTTCACGAAACAATTAGAAGTTTACTTCCTGCAGGCAGGTAGGCAGGTAGGCTTAAATTCTCTCAGATTTGCGATACGATAGCCTCTTCTGAGCACTGCGTAAAAAGCTGCCATTTTCAAATAAGCATATGACTGCAGTGGTTTGAAGGGGAATAACTGGATGACTTCGAGGGAAAATCCCCCCAAGCGATGCCTAGATAAAAACAGTGACTTCGCAGAAAGTTATTTATAGGCTATCTCCGTACGTTATTTCACGCTAAACATTTTGAAACACGTTCTACACACTGGACGCTTGGCGGATTTAAACTGAAGCACCGCTGACAATGTTGGCAATGATCTGTATATCTTTTACAAGTAGGCAGCATATATGACAAGCACTTAACGACAAAAAACATTGTTAGCTATTTTCTACAATAAAAGTTTATTTAATTTCATTATTTAGTGTTAAGTTTGCAAGGAACGGACGTATAGGTACGCGAACAGTGAAACGACTCGTCGAACACGCATAGACAAACGAAACGATCAGTCAGCCATTGAGTCAGCCATTGAGCGGGTTCGAAAGCTACAAATGACGCCGACATGTCAGCGGACTTCTCAATCGATCTGTACATCAGGACTTGCATCGCGTCACTGTGAAACAGCGCAAACGGTGATAGTCGCGCTACTTGGGTGGTTTCTATTGTTCCTCGGATGCAGACACCTTGGGTGTTAAAACAGTTGTAGAAGTGCACCCACGCCGTCCCACGCCCCACTAGGCACGGTTGGGTAGCATTTCGCCTAATCCCATTTTGCCTAATCTTTTTTTGATAGACGGATCAACAACAACGACTTGCTTTGTCGTTTTTTGCTTCTTTGACAAGCTTTGTTCTGTCGTTCATCATTATTTCTGTACCATTTTTTTGGCCGACCGTAAGTAAGTATACGACGGGTGTCGTCTCATTTCGCCTAATCTCATTTCGCGTCGTATACTTACCATAACCCTACCCTAACCCTAGTTCGATTTCGGTTGGGGCTCTGCAGTAAACCCAACTGGGGGAGCGATTAGGCGAAATGCTACGACACCCTAGGCACGGACGCTTTTATACCATTTTGCTGTTGTTAATTACTTATGACCAGTTAACTCTAATTCTAGAAATATTTGCTGTGGCAAAAACGGCGGTTTTCAATGTAGCAATGTAAACGGTGGTCGCTAAATTTTGAATATTTTCATCAGCTAATATTCGGTTTCGACTAACGTCTACCTTTACTGCGGAAAACGCAAGGAACCAGCCGAAATGTCATACAATTGCGCTCACGTCTCCATCACGACGGCAAGTCGTCGTTTCGTCCATCTCTCTGTACGTCCGCCCATGCCGTGCACCCGCCCCATCGTAAACTTGCCATAGAAGACTAGCACTCCACGCTGTGCCGTGCCGTGGGTATTCGGTCCCAGCGAGACCATTAACGCCTGGGTGCCAGCTAGTAATTGTCGACGACTCGACATCTAGCAAAATGAATCGTGGTCGATGTTATGCGTCCACATCAATAGAATCGCGTTTCATCTGTCCGGTCGTTACTTCAAGCCAGTGAAATATTTCGCGTCCGGTAAGCCCGCCTCACTTGCAAGCAACTAATTCGTCATTTGGGACACATGCTGCTGGACAATGAGTCGACAAACAGCATTGTTAAAATACAACTAATTTACTGTCATTGATGACCCACGGGCTATGGCCGTAAGTAAGTAACACAGGTAGGTTTAACAAAGCAACAGCACGTCTCTGCGAGGGCACATGAGTAGGTTCAGTTCAGTAACAGCATTTTGTTCTCACAAGTTTAAAAAAAGAAAGACATGACGGCCGCGCTGATGCATAATAACTCTCAGGATAAGAGGTCAAATGTAAAACACAAAATTCTATTTTGAATTCGTTCATTTATGCTAACTTCTTAAGTCAGTGCTTATTGAAAACAGCTAAGATGCGAGAACTTAAGATTTAGCGTAGGGACAAATTACAGAGCGATCAAAGAATTTTAAATCATCTGAAGACGACTTACTTCAGATTTTGGAAGCCGTGCACACATCAGGTAGCGACGTCAAACCCATGCAAACATTCCCTACTTAGCCTACTAACTGAAAGCTGCTTTTATACCGTTGTAGGTTTTCTGCTGAACCGCTGTTCGGTAGAAATGAGATTTATTAAAGGTCTATATATGCAACTCATGATAACGCCGTGCAAAGTTAGTCGATAACGTTTACCACTATGTTTTTGCTGAAACTGCCCCATATTCAACATGAGATTTGAAACTGAAATTGTTTTGAGCATTAATCTTGAGCAGCTCGAATCAATTCTGGCCGGCTGCGGACACAACCAATCTGAGGGGTTCTGCCGTCCATGTATCATTCATTGTATCGACTCCATGCAGTGGGTCTTCATCGCTTGTTCAACGCAGACACGTGAATCGCAGATGATTAATTGCTTGGTCCCGCAGTGCCAGCGGAAATGCGCGGAAATTAGTTGCACGCGCGACTGGTCCGCTGGAGTGGATGATCGAGCGTCCACGCCCGCCGAGTTGTACGTCCGTCCGTCACGGCAGTGCTGTCACGTCTCGCGTCACTGCACGGCGTTCCACGAGGACCCAGGACTAGACCTCGGCGTCCCGGCTACCCGGATCAAACAACTTAGTACAACGTGTCCAGCCAACGGCTTCCTATATCTCAGTCAGCTCCGTGTATGCTGCAGTCTCGTCATCAAACGAAGCTCCAGCTGCGGTTTCAAGGTCGTTCAAGGTCACAGCGAGCGTTGCGACCTCGCGTTAACGCGTGACGCATGCGCTGCGGTCATTCGTCATAACGTCCGGACAGACTTTGTCACAGACACAAAGCTGTACTTATCAAACAGAACGACACAAGTCTGGTGGTAGTCGGCAATTAGTCAACACGAGTACAGGTCACAAGGTGCAGGCTGACATCCATCCATATCTATCAGTTATGCAAATCACTGATAAAATTAGCATAAAACTGCCGCCAGATAAGACCGTAATGAAAGCCGTTTCTTGCTAATTGATTAGCGTTACACGAGCCACTAACAAAAGCATAACAAATCGTTCAAAAGCAGCGTCTGATGTGGTGAAGTGTGGCAGTCGTGCACATGTTCTATAACGGAGGTGTGGCCGCCAGCCCCTGACATCATTCATACCCAATACGTCGTTAATGTCTTTAACGTAACGCTAAACGCATTACCCAGTTCCAGTTTATTTAATTAGTATACGCGCAGCATCTGGACTGCAACTATACGGCTTTAATACATTATCAATTAGCTGTTCAACACAGGCCCGTCGAGAGGGTGGGGTAGGGAGTTAGCTACCCCGAGCCCCGCGACGTTTGGGGGGTCCCGCCGTCGGCCAGAAATTTATAAGTACGCCAGAATGTACCATTTTGAAAAAAAATTCAAAAATTTTCTCTTCAGAGGGGTCGCGTAAAAATGTTTAGGGGTTTCGCAAAAATGTTCTGCCGGGCCTCGCTGTGGCGCTCGACGGGCCTGGTTCAACGTTCATTTCGGACAGCGAGGTAATTGTAACGAAGTAGTAGGCATAGGCCCTAAACAAAAAACTCCTCTTTTCTGTTACGTCGGAAGTAAATGTTAGAATGGTCTTTACATTTTTTTATTAGTATGCAGAATGTCCCTAATGCTTTCGCTTTGATTTCTCAAAGTTCCACTGTATTCATAAGTTATTACGCCAAATATTCCCCGCTAAACCAAACAACGCAAAAATGTGACTAAAACAAGGAATACGATATTCAATGAGGCCTTCTCAGCTATGTGATCAAGACTGCTGTATATATTCATCTAACGCTTAGGCCTACCTGCATAAAAGTGCAGCAAACTAAAAATAAACTTGGCTAGTTGTACGTACATGTACGCGTACGTAGATGATTAACATTGAAATAATTATTACACGCGAGTCGTATTTTTGGATGTTTTCTTTCAGAGGTATAAAATGCGATGAAGCCGGTGGCGGTGTGCTATGATTTTCTAAAGGTATGATCAAATAAAGCATTAAAGAAATAGCAGCTATCACTAATTGCAAAACGCTAAATTGTGTCGTCTGTTGAGCGTTCGTTCAAAGCGCGGATATACAGTAGGCCTAATTATCGCTCGTAGAAATGACACGCCGCCGGTCCGCTCTGACGGCGTCGGCACCAAGAGTCCAAGAGTCCAAGATATTTATCACCAGCAGCCCCTTGTGACGTGTCTCACGTCACTTCGACGTCGCTGCATGCATACTGAAGTGTCCGTCCCACATTTTGCGGTTAAAAATGCAAAGCTAAATGTCTTAAGTCACGGAAGTGACATTCAATATAGCACATTTGCCGAGAGCCCGAGATGTGCGTTGGCACATAATGTGACGTGAGCGATTACTGAGAAAGTGACAGCGGAACGAATGGCCCACATGTTCAAGTGGAAGTGTGCGACGCCCCATGCTTCAATGACCGTTTCTTTCTGCACGCCGACGTGCCAGCAATCATCTTCAACACATCTGCAAGCAAACACTCGCAGGGCCTATACCGATATGCTTCTTTTTCTTTCTTGTACAAAAGCAAATATCTTTTATTCCACGCTTGCACTCGTACTACCATAGTGTCTGTCTACTGTGGGATAACGTGTGGGTAACCCAACGCTGCAGTCATGCGTGACCAAACGCGTAGGCCTACACAGCGACGTAACTGAACTAAAATGACATGGTTTAGTTTTTAACGAACTGACCAATGGACAAGAAGTAATGCATTACAGTAGGCACCGAAAAACGGCGTCGATGACTACGCGAATAGGCGCACGTACGTGTCAACCAATGACAAATGGGCTCGCCCTTCTCGCTCATTGATCAATTTGTTAAAAACCAAACCATGTCACGGTGTCAGTTCAGTTCAGTTCAATTTAGTTACGTCGCTCTGTACGAACCTTAACAACAGTGCTACATAGACGGTCAAAAGCATCAACCATACACACAATCTGGTCTTGTTTTATTATTTTTTTCAAGGGTTTTAAATCTTTAGTTTTAAATAAATTTATATTTTAGACTCTCGTGTTCGTGTATTATACGGTAGCCCAGAAACGCGTTGCTCAACACTCACGCCACGTTAAATCCTATTGTGACAGACCGACTGACTAAAGCAGCTTTAAAGTGCTGCTCCAATTACCAAACTAAACTAATATCGGAAATAGTGGTACGATCAGTGGTCTTATCTCAGAAAAGTTTAATAGGCCTAACCATGAAAGTATCGATCGACGTTGCATCACGAGGTATACGCCACAGCATGACGGGTGACGGCTTTTGTATCCGCTACACGCTGCAGGTAAATCCAACCGACGTCATCACGTTTACACCACTGGCACTGGCGCCATATCTTGCGCCATGCATATCCATCGTGACGATAATTCCAGCGCGCGAGCGCAGGGCTGCCAGGCACACGCGTGTGTCGGATTTACTCGCCACGCATCCGCTGTGAAAATCCAATAGAAATGCCGGTCGTTTGTCAGCGCCTGTAATCCCAATCCGAGCTCGAGCACGCGCCCCGAGATAACCCCGAGCTACTGTATGAACGCCCCCCCCCACCCTTTCTCGGAGCTTTGTTATTAGTAACCAATCGGCGCGAGCGCTGATCCCGAAAACACGGCGTCACTTTATTGGCGTGTTAATGTAACGGACACAGAGTCGCCAGCGAGGCTGGCTGCACCGATCCAGGCCCCGCTTACAGCTCCTGCGTCCGTTTGCATCGACGATCGAATCGCCGCACGTAGACCTACATGTTTGAGTTCACAGCACAGCGTCAATATCTGCGTCCTCGTGAAAGTACTACACTCATTTCACCTCGACAGTCGACACAAAAACTACTGCATGTTTACCCACGAACAGAAATACATGCAGTAAAAGCAAAATGCATATAACTGAGCTGAATGCGAGGGGGTGCATGACATCATGCATCGTGAGGTACAATGACTGACATCAACACGCCAGACGTCCTTTAAAAAGGTGCTTACACGGAAGACCAAAAAAACTAAAACCCGCACAGATATGGTTTTATTTAGAGAGACAAAACTGCCCAACATTAAACTGCATGCGAGTTTCAATCTGGTTTTAATGTTACATGTCGGCACCTGCTTAAACATTTCAACGACAACGCCGCATTTAACTGCAAGTATACGATTTTAGCTTTGGTGTAAATACGTACAGCTGCTATAATATAGGTTTTATGTTGTAAATCTTGTAGTCAATTCAAGTGGTCAGTATGATATTACAGTCACATATTCTGATCTCATTAACACACCCGCGGTCAGTAGTGACGTCAGCAGTGACGTAAGCGCATTGACGCAAGGGCTGACCGTCTGTCAATCAGTTTGCAATAGCAACAACAACGGTCACCTAATGCACTGGTCAAAGAGACGACCACTGACCAGCAGAGCTGACCAGCAGCTGCATGTTGGACGTCGTCGACATCTGGATGCATATTATCTGACGACGTTGCAGTCACAAAGCTTAGCGAAGAATCAGCTTGTATTATGTACGCCAAGGCGGCGACAGATGCCGATGTCAGTCGCAAAGTCATCATTCTCTTTACTTACTGCACTGTCGCCCGCTTGTTATTAACAGTAACCTAAATGCTCTTAGTGCTGTTATTCAATCTCCGCAAAAATTGTTTCTTTTTTGTTTAAATCATTCAATGAATAATACTGATGTAGAAACAAAACCTTCACTATGTTCAACAGCTCAAAAAGACTTGCTGCAATGCAGCTCAAACATGCAACGCGAAAATCTGTACTCAGGACACATGGTATAGCAAAACCGATAAAACGAAACTGGTAGAATAGTACACAGATTACGACGAGTGAGTGAGCAGTTTCCTAACGGCAGCATAAAATGCCATTCAGTGCCAGATAAAGATGACAGCTATAGACAGTCTTGACCAGCAAAACGAGCACGAAATAGCACTTCTCTATTTAATGATCTTTGTTCGCAACGAGTTTTCCGATAATTTTTTTGTACTTAAAAATGCTAACTTGCTAGTCGCATGTTGTCGACTATACACACGACTGCATAAAGCCCATTAATCAAGCAGCGGAATAAATCGGCATGAATTATGCATCATCATCATCATCATCATACGAGCGAGTGCTGCAGCAGCAGCAGCAGCAGCATGGCGGGGTCTTAAGTCACGTCTTGGAGTGTGTGAGATGACGATATATCACGGCCACATTGTCATCGACGATTAGACTCATTATCGCCACGGCACGCCCAATCAACAGTCGTCTCGAACCTACTGCTAATGAGTATACTGGATGAGTGCGTCTCTGACACTTTAATTCGACTGCACCCGATAACGAGACACAACTTTCAATCATTCGTGAAGATTTACAGAGTTTTTATATATTTTTCCGACACGCATATAATATTATATGTACACCGTGGTCCATAAAAACGTGCCGCTTTTATTTTTTAAATAGCTTCGTGAAACATTGGCCGATTTTAACAATTTTTGGCACGCGACATTAGGAAAGCACTTGACGCAAATGACTTTGGTTTTGGCCGCCTCACTTTATTACTGTCGCTACACTACCTTGTGAAATGCAGAAGTCGTAGTTTGGCCATTTACCACAATGAATTCATACCGGATAGCACACGCGTCGGCTCAGAAATGATTAACTGAAAAACGACAAACATGATTGGCAACTATTGTATCTCAAAAAGTCACACGTGTCACATCACATCCTCTTTATTACAGCATGTGCTCAAAATGTCCTCCTCCAGCACGAATGCATGCGGCAAACGTTGACACCATTCACAAACAGCAGGCTCAACAAGCTGCATTTCACAAAGTAGTGTAGCGACAGTATTAAAGTGAGGTGGTCAAAAGTTTCTTCTCGATGTTGCACGCCAAAAATTATTGAAATCGGCTAATGCTGCACGGAGCTATTCAAAAAATAAAAGTGGCACGGTTTTTTATGAACCACGGTGTATAACCAAGCAATTGCAGTGTTTGGGTGAACTAGGGAATTCGCAGAATTTCGCACCAGACCTGCGCAGAGGCGGAAATTAGGCCTATTGGCACGGTCTGTTTTGCTAATATACACTGTGTCTCAAAAAAAACCGGACCCTTATTACGTTTTGAAATAACTCCAACAAACTGTACCTAATAATAATAATGATTAGCTGAGAAAATCGTCAAAAGGTACTACTGCATTTGGGGCCGTGTACAGCAGTGTGTGTACCAGAAGCCGGTGAAAGATGCGGATGAACTGAAGCAGCGCTTGGTGGAGGTCTAGTCTGGCCTACGGCAGACCGTTGTCGATGACGCAATCGACGAATAAAGAAGACGTCTCCGGGTCTGTGTTCGAGTAAAGGGACAGCACTTTGAACATCTGCTGTAACTTCTGACTATGATGTTGCTAATCAACAGTTCGTTCAACTTCAAACCTTGGCGTTATAACATTTAATGATTTCGTAAATGACGTTGTTGGTTCGTTGGAGTACTGCAGTGCAGTTGCCTCTACTGTTGGTGCCACAGGAAAACCTTAGCTGGTACTCTCTTCTTAAAATTTCTCGCGAAGTAACACATGCTATTAAGTGCTGATTCTCTAACGATTATTTTTGTCAAAATCTATTGCTATTGAACCAGGACTGTTGGAGTTATTGCAAAAGGTAGCAGGGGTCCGGTTTTTTTGAGACACAGT
>Ga0209367_1004179_pt1 | contig 19885 bp, 11 predicted proteins | sample WorMetLIZISLAND2_FD_187412 | JGI IMG/M metagenome (GOLD analysis project Ga0209367, IMG submission 187412) | Marine gutless worms symbiont microbial communities from Max Planck institute for Marine Microbiology, Germany - Olavius geniculatus... ...
AAACCTGCTACTTTGTTTGTAATTACGCAATCACGAGGGATGCTGAGTGGGTGCTGCATGCATGGGGGTGCTAAGGGCTTCTCTTAGTACCGGTGCTGAAAAATCTGAGTAGGGGTGCTGAGCACCCGCTAGACCCCGTCTGGCTACGGCCCTGATTCACTTCAAGTTCAGTTTCATCACTTGGTGAACCGCAATGAATGAACATACGTGTGCGTCATGCGCGAGTTTGTAAAGAAAGTTTGTAAAGTGCATGCAGGGACACATTTCTGAAAACAATTTAATGTGAAAAGCTGATTCAATTCAAGTTCGAAATTATGCCGATTTTGCCCTTAATGGACTAAAAAGTTTCCCCCTGTTTTTACGATGGAGCATTTTGCTCCTAGTTTATAGGTCTATGGCGTAGACGCCTCTGCAGGGTTGATTCGCTAGCTAATAAGTCGGTGAAGTTGATTTGTGAATGGATGGCTCGCTGGTATTGAATCCCGAGTACACCGGCACCGGGGTCATGACGGAAGCGGCGGAAGCGCTGCAGACGATCGGAGGGACGCGGTCGCTGAGCGGGTACCATTGAGCGACGGCCTTGCGGGGACGATCAAGCATCGAAAACCAGTGATCGCGACTGATGCCGCCGTACGGACGACCGACACCGCACGATCCCACTAGCTCTGCTCCGCTGCTACTGTACGTACAGCAGACAACATTCACAACTACATCATCCATTGGCATAACCAAGAACTTGTTGTGGGGCACTCCCGCAGGGAGCCTAATTAAGACACGCAGAGACGGTGTAAGCTCCCTCAACGGGGTTCGAAGCCGAAAACAAAGAGACTGGTGCAATTAAACACGTGTTTCACGAAAACACGTGAGAAACAAATTATTGGTATTGCACTTGATGTCGTTTCGGCAAAAATTGTTAGGCCCCTAGTGGACGTTTAGCTTTAACCTACTCGTTATAGACGTCACACACAAAATTATGACTTGTCACATAATTAGTCCGCCCGGAAACGATAGTTTTCAGAGCGGACTAATGTTTTACCGCAGACGTTTTTTCACCAAAATATCGCCGAGCTTCGTCGGCCGATCGCGGCGAAATTTTTTAGTGTGCTCGGTTGTAAGCCGAATTTTGAAAATTAGGTCTAAAAATTAGGGTTTTTTTCACCAAAAAAATTAGGGACCAAAGTCATGCAAAATTTGGCGCAATTTCGGATGCTGCACTTGATGTCGACGTTGAAAGTTAGCCGACAAATGTCTCCGGAACGGAGAGATTCAAAATCGGACAAGTATTTGATCTATATAGCGATTCCTCCCGCCTTCGGGGAAAAAGTCGGGTGAACTTTGGTCCACTAACTTTGAAGATCTGAAGGCGGAATCATACCCACCCAAATCGACTTTTTCGGAATACCATATTTCGGCCCTAGGGAGTGTAGCGCCCCTCTCAACTTTTTACACGCGCTAGAGAATGACCATCGGTCCTATCATCTGGGCAACCAGTATACAGCGTGCAATAAAATAATGCGTTTTAAAGAAGTACAGAAATTTAAGGTCTGTGTAAGAAAGACTTCTTAAACCTAAGATGGTTAAAAATGTAAGTTTCATGCTAAAATTTTATACGCAGGTTGTCCAGGTTTATCTTCAGCCATTTTGGCACAATTCACTTTTAAAATGTGCGCCGCAGCCGAAAATTGTGCAAAAAAGAAACTAAAACCCCTTCGTCTCAGAGCAATACATAAAAACAATTAGGAGCGCTAACGCAAACAGCATAAAATAAAACTCGCTGTTGCATGAAATTTTCTAGTCAGTAGTTGGTTTTGTGAAAGTGGGGCCCCGTAGCATCAGATTTTTTACGCGCTACACCTATACTGCAGGGCGTTTATGACACCATGTGTCGTCTGTCCGTCGTCGTCGTTTGTCTTTCGTCCGTAACGGATCCACTGTAGCTAAACGGTAGGTCGTAGGAGAAAATTTTTTACTCGAGAAAATCTCTGATGCAATAAATACATTTTGTCGTCAACATTTCGCGAAAAAGTATGTTTTCAGCTGACGTTTCAAAGTGTCAACAGTCAGTTCTGGGTCACGAAGACTGTCGGACAGCAAATTCCATGTCGACGGGCCCGCAACAGCAAAGCGTTGACGACCGAAACTGTTCAGTCGATAGCGCGGCACGACTAACTTTCGCTGAATAGCAGACCGCAGATGTTGACGACCAGTAACGTCTGCTGTTAGCGTGCAACTGTCCATCAAGTACGGCGGAGCAGTTCCATGGAGACATCGATACATGAGCATTGCGAGCTTAAATCGTACTCGATCGTCGACATCAAGCCAGTGATACCCCGTTTACACGATTGAGCAAACATCGAGCAAACGTCGAACAAATGTATTCAAAATACACGTGCTAGTCGCTCGCCGTCTGCTCGATGTTTGCGAGCATTGATCTAGCTAGCTCAACAAGCTACGGTAATTAGCATGCTAATTAGGAGGGCGGGCGGGTTGTAATTGTATATAACACGTGATCACGTGGCTAAGCCTAGGCCTACATCTGAGCAAGAAAGCGGGGTTCCATCAGGCCTGATAATGTTTGCTCGATGTTTGCTCGATCGTGTAAACGGGGTATTAAGCTTATCATGCATTAGTCGCGACAAACCACTGGCGTACTTACGAGTGTTAGTGACGACTCAGCAGCAGAATTCATCACGTTCTGCAACTTGTCTGTTATGACTCTCGGCGACTCAGCCAGCACAGCATTACAGTAGTCGACACGAGATGTCACAAATGCTTGCACAAGGGTTTTAGCCGACCCGACATCCAACGACTGCCTAGGCATGCAAAATTTCAGCGACCTAGTGCAAGGGAATATTTTCAAATTCGGGATTTAATAAAGAGATGTATGAAAAATGTGCATTTTTAAAAGAAAACTGACCATATCTCGAAAACGGTGAGAGATAGGGCCAAGGTTACTATTAATTACTAAGAGGAAGTGGCATACGCCCTTGCAGATGAAATGAAAATCATCGACCTTTGATGACCTTAAAGGTCAGTACTACAACAGAGACTGCATATGCTGTAGTGCATTTTCCCTTGCGACAGCTGGGCATTCTTGTGTGTTTTTGTCTAATATGGCGAGGCCGGAAACTTCTGGAATGGCTTTAGTAAGTACGCACGTGCTGCGGTGGAACACGTTGACGATGAGTGAAACTTCTTCGACGATGTGCTGCGGCACGTCAAACGTCATCGACTCGTTAAACACCGGGCTTGACGAGCCGTGTTTGATGGACGTCTTCTTCTTACTGACCTTATGACCTTGACACGTCATTGTCACCTTCACGAACGCATCTGTACATAATAAGACGCAACACAGCTGTATCGCATAGGCTCACCTTGCCTGCCTTCCAAAGATACAAAATTCGTGGATGAAAAAACCCCCAATCTTCCGGAATTTAGGCGTAAAATTGAAATTCTGATCACGCATAATCTCGTCTGTCGGAATGTTGCCCTCCCCCCACTTTTTGACCCTCGCACGACAGCGCGCTAAATCCCCGGTCTGTGTCAACTTCTTCTTCTATAGCAATATTGCTGTTGCCTGTCAGAAATGTGCAAATTTCTTCCCCGCCTATCACGACGCTTCTGTCTACCGCTGACTCTTTCGTCGATTTTACTCCGCTGGTTTTCCAAGACTGTTTTTCACCTGTCGTGCCGGCGACGTCAGTGGCGCGAAGATGCCTGGCCTTGAGAACGGTGACGGTAAGTCGACCGGCTGTCGGTAGGTAGCGCACGGACAGCAGCAGCTCGCCCAGCACAGATCCACTCTGCAGTCGCACATAGGCTTCATTTATTTACACGTAAGCTATACATGATGAAAATAGGCCTAAGCCTAAAAATTATGAAAATTACGACCATAAGATCAAAATACGGTCTTTAGTGCAATAAATAACTGATATGCCTAAGGCTCTCGCTCCTGTACAAGTAGGCCTATGTGTTTTTGACGATCAGTAATCGATAAAGTTACCGGCGACTTCTGCGCAGAGATGCATGTGAATCAATTAGCCTACTTTATAAAAGCACCTGTTTATCGACTGAAAGTTGTAGGACGTGAAGTCGTTCGGTGCTGACGTCTGGTGAATGCGGTTTAAGCACGTCAGAGCCGATGAGGTCGTGGCGTGAATAGCGGTCCAGGTCAAAGACGCTGAAATGCAGACGATGTTCTGCTGTGAGTGGCGCCAATTTCAACTCGAAACTTTCGTCATAAACCGGCGACAATGTTCTCCGCTGCAGCTTAGTCTGGTGAACCGCCCTTCCACCGGGAAGCAAATGAACCTGAAATTTAAAATGTAAAATGCATATGTTTTTGGCCTACAAAAAACACTCCGAGAGCGCAAACGCAGTTCACTCTTTTCCCATCAGTCACTGATGCAGTCCTCGAAACAAAGATGTTGATTTCGAGGCGCCTCAATGACAAAAAAAAACTAAAATCTTAATTTTGGTCTTGGTCTTGAAAATTTTATGACTTAGCTAACAATTGGACCTATTCAATATTTCGACAGCAGTTTTATGAACTGTATAGTTATGGATTGAAGTCAAACAATAATTATTTTATCATGGTTAGGCCTCAACCGCCTCATACCATCGACTGCCATATTGAGTCTCATGCATATAATACAAACAATTTTACATCAGCTGTTAATGAAAACAATTGTTAATTAGTTATTGGTCTTCGGAATTTCAAGACTTTTTGCTAACAATCACGTAATAGGCCTACACGTACTCCACGCCCAATAAGCCTACACGCATGTAAAGTCCTGGTTTTAACCTACAGAAAAAAGTCTTGAAAAAAATATTGCTTACATCACATTATTGTCAAAGTTACGTCACCGATATAATCTGTAGTAAATTTTTCGACAATTTTTGCGTTTCAGTACGTAGTCGTGCCGCTTTACACAATCTGGAACAACTAACGAACCTTGACGTAAGGGTCGCAGGTGCCGGAGAACTGTCTGGGCGGTAGATTCTCGGCGCGTAAAATGCGTACAGTGAGCGTGACCTATCGACCTTTGACCTATATAAGGTCGTAGGTCATAGGTTATGATTTACAGTGAGTGTGACCGTTGATGATGATTCCACTGCGCTGCCTCGCTCACGACGCACCGTCAGACCCACGTACAGTTGTCCGCAATGTGATCTACAACAATACGGCATAGATATGAAGAGTCCAAACGAAAAGCGGAGGACTTAATGTACTGAGGCCTAGTGAAGTTGTCCGTTGGACCCTTCGTGTCGTATTCTAAAGAACGAAAAAGCGAAATCTAACAATGCAGTTGTCCGCAATGCTGTCGCACTGTTTCTGACGTGCCGCTGAGCTCTGATGACTCGGATTGCAGCAGCAGCTCTGGGGTCTCTGTGTCCTCTGACTCGTTGCCGAGAACGCGAGTCGACGGCTTCATGAATATTACAACAATAACGACAACGAAACACACGACTTTAACTTACTGCAAATCATGACCAATTCATCGTTGTCATTACGTGTTCGTCTATCTCGAGTTGACAAATGCCCATATTACGAGATTAAGTCAATAAAATAAAGTGGAAATTAGTAAGCTTAAAATATGTCTAACTATCACATCTCATCATGTATTTTAGTTTGACAGACCGCAAACTAACAAGAAACAACATATTTACATAATAGAATGAATGAGAAAATAAAAGCTAAGACAACATAATTGAAATAATTGAACAGTTAGTACCAGCCCGTAAACAATAACAGTCTTGCTATGAAATTATAATCGTCAAACATTGTTTTATACTGTAGCTGACTATCGTGGCGCCTAGGTCTGAGTTCATAATCATATTAATATTACCGTACAAAAATGTAGATTACGAAACAGTTTGCAAAACTCTCATAGATAGATCGGTAGATAGCCTAGCGGCGGCGGCGTGGATTACCAAAGTTGGCAGCAAGAAGTTAAATTTTTTCAATGGACAACTGCAAAGTTTCCACAAAGAGATTATGAGTGCCCAAAAGTTCAAGTTTGCACACAAATTGTCCGAAAATGGTTTTTCGGCTCAAAAACTTGTACCGGTATCAAAAAAAATTTACCACAGGCTAAACTTTACGAGGGAATTAAGTAGGCCCTATACGTTTGAATCTAAACTTTAGAGAAATGTATAATGATCGTTTAATAAACGTTTAGATCTAGAGTTTAGGAAGCAGGCCCATATGTGCTTTTAGCAAAAGTTTTATGGATATTTACTTTTATAGGGCCTACCTTAACTTCTAGGATTTGATATACCTGCGGCTGAACAAGTCCTGCGGTAAGGGCGGTAGGCGGCAGCTGAAGACCAGCTCCAGCGAGTATCGGCATTTTCCCTCCGCCCTGCTGCTGCTGCTGCTGCTGATGATGATGATGATGCTGTTCGGTGTCGGAGTTCTTCATGTCAAGAAAGAAGAGCAGTCTGTGCAGCCACATATGACGCTGTGGCATGGTCGGTAGCGTCTGCTGTTTAACCACTGGACTTTTCCCGCTCGAACTGAGTCTACCGTCCAACTTATTGCCCTGCATTCGTGCGCACAATATTAAGTAAGTAAGTGAGTTCATACAAAGAGTTTAAACTCTGAAAATAGCTCGAATGGTCAACTCTTGTATGCTGACGTCTAAGCTTATTTAGAACAACAATCCCAGCTGTCGCTAGGGTGGGGCTCACCGTACTGGTTGTTACTGACCTTGATGGTCATCCAAGGTCGATAATTTTCATTTCATCTGAAAGGGCGAGTGTCACTTCCTATTAGTGATTAATAGTAACCTTGGTCGTATCTCTCACTGTTTCCGAAATATGGCCAGTTTTCCATTACCATAGTGCATTATGACGCTTCAAAGTCATCCAAGGTCATCGATTTATATGCCTATTAGTGATCAATAGCAACCTAGATGCACCGTTCAGCCACAATACATCCGTTACAGACAGACGACGGATAGACGGACGACAATCACGACAAAGAGCCGATCTTTAAGCTTGCAGCTTAGCGGTCGGCCCAAGTAAGTTGCAGATTTCTGACAGAGGTTAGGGGTATGTGGGTAGGACTACTCATATTAATGTTAATTTTGCCTCTAATTTTTCAGTTCAAAAATTTTGCATTTTTTGCTCAGCTTTATACAATATTATATCTCCCTTTTTCGCTTCAGCCTGGTGGCCAAACTTACTTTTATCAATATTATGTCGTCCAAAAATTATTGAAAAATGGCAAGTTGCAAGATATAAAACACATACGAAAAACTCTTTTATCCCTCAGCGATGCACATGCACCAATAAGCAACATTAAACAGAAAGGCAAACATTATGTGTTTTAAACTTTAACATACTATTTAGTAGGCTTAATTAGAGGCCTAATTTGTTGATCTGAAAAATGTTATTTTTACCGGGTTTGGAAGTAGGCCTATCAAGTTTTCAACCTTCAAACTTTTCCTAATATGTCTGGATGGGTCGCAGATGCTTTACGACCTGAGCTCGAAATCTTGATTTGGCCAAATGGCTTCCATATGGCGAAATGTCAGCTATAGCCTACAATGGAAACAGAAAGTGGAAAATAGTCATTAGACTAATGCACATTCTGGCAGATTGGTCGTGCAAGTAGAGACGTTTTTTCAATCCCGTCCCAAGTCGTCGTCAACGAGTCGTCACCACTAGGCCTAACCGCAGTTTCATTTCCGTCGTCATTTATGCATCAGAACCGTGCGTCGCGTTTTCGTTATCACACACAAAAGGTAAATTGATGTGTCAGCGGCCCGCCCGCTTCTGGCACGATCGCATAATGGAAGTGCGAGCGGCAATAATGAAATGCTCAATCAATTACGTCAGGTGGGTGTCCGGTTGCTAGGTAGCCGCCGGCGTCTCGACCAATCAGATCGGGCGTGCTTTGGCTGACGGTGATGTCCTGGGCCGGGGAACTGCATGACTCGGCGTCGCTGTAATCCTCGCCGCATGGTGCCGCCTTCTCGTCGTCAAGGTCCGTTGTCAAGGACGCCGATGACGTCACCATCAAGTGGGCGTGACGTCGCTCGCGGACGATGACGCAGGCGAGCAAACCAATCATGACGAAAGTTGCCAGTCCACCGATCACGCCCACTGCCAACCATGCAACAACAACTGCTGGCATATCTCTGCAACACAATGTACAGCGTCTTTAGCATTATTGAGCCGTCGCTGATACAGCTTTTTAAAACTGAGCACATCTTAGCAGAAAGCGCATGTCTGTCTGTCTGTCTGTGTGTCCACGAACACGGCAATGTATTTAAAATGGGTCGATTAAAAAACGGGCACAGCCACAGCAGCAGCAGCAACAGCAGCACTGGCTCGATGGATCGAGTCAGTGCTGCTGCTGCTGCTGCTGTGTGGTGGTGGGAAATCCCAACGTCACACTGCAGGATGGTACAGACTGCTTCTTGTTGCATCGTCTGCTGCTTTTTCTGTGTGTCACCAGTAAGCTTACCAGTGTATGGTTTAACGATGCATAGGCCTATATCGCGGCGCACGACACTCTGGCCACGGTTTACAAGGAGACATAATAATATGCTACTGCAATAGGCTACTGCAAGCAGCAAGCAGCATGAAGCCGAATGCGGCATGTGTGGTCACTGTGGTGTGTAGGCTTAATAGCGGCGATAACAGACCTATGGACTACTGTGTCAGCTATGAAGACGAGTTCGAGTACATGCAATTTTGTAGTGCTGCGATGCCGGCGATATCTAATATATGCACAACAATCATGAGACAGTCAGCTAAAGTATACGTTTGTTGCTCTGGCATTTAAACAAGTAGGCCTATCGGGCATGAGAAAGACTGGTGGCATAGATCGCCATGTTAATACTGTCGTTGTAGTGTTTGCTTTGAACAACAAACTCACCCACAATTAAAGGCAGCCAAAGCAAACTTGTATAGGACAGGCAGCTGCCAGCAGTATGAGCACATTTTTGTCGACTGTATAGACTGACATCAACTTTGAATACTTTAAGCTGCTTCTAAAGACATTTTGTTCCGGTGTTGTGTTGAGACCGCGGTGCACTGTGGCCAACTAACTGTTAAATAGCATCTCTTAATCAATGATACTTACTTACTTACTTATACTTACTTACTGTGCCGCTGTCAGCACTCAGCAGTTTCAGCCGGACTTCGGCGTTGTTACTTGTACATCGAGTCTACAAGCGATAGTGGTGCGGAGGAGACAAACGGCGTGACGTGACACGTCACGATACAATTTGCATTAGTTGTCGCTACGCATGGGGCTGTTGCTTTCGTCGAACTAATGCACCGTTTCTGCGTAGTGCTTTTAGCCACAGCATGCAGAAACTGCCAGTAGCCACCATACAGCAGTTATATACAAAAAGCAGAGATGTGGACCGTCCGTGTTAATGTACACGGTGGGCCAAAAAATAACAAAGAAGTAACATTCTTTTGTATTTGAGTCTCCTCTTTTGTTAGGTGAATCATATTTGCACTTTTTGTTCATTTGTGTATCATTTTCACGCGCGACAGCAGCTACTGCCGTAGCGCGTCTTAGCCATCGCAATTCTGTCTGTCCGTCCGTTTGTCCGTCACACAAGTGAATTAGTCAAAAACGGTGCAAGCTAGGATCACCAAATCTTAACCATCGGCTGCCTGGAAGACTCTAGTTTTTGGATCCGTAAAGCTTTTCCATAAATTCAAAAGGGATCATTCCGAGCGGGGGCTAAATGACAGAGGGTAGGAAAAATTTGCGATTTTTAGCCAATACAGCTGCGCGAGACCGGTCGCGCTCTTTGGCGAGTGTAAATAAAACATCGTTGCTGGGATCGGTGAGCTTAGATTTTGTTCGCACCGGGCCTTTAAACATGCACCGCTGTGGCGCGTTCCCCTTTGCATTTGCTGGACTTTTCTTGTCAATAAATGACGTCGTTACTCGTCTGCCGTTGTAAGTAAGTTCTGTTTTATGCAAATAAATAATATTTCTCGTCATGATGGTTTGAATTAAATCACGAAAACGCTGTCTAAATTCACAATCTGCCTGTGAAGAAACATTGGTCCATTTCGAAAAAATATTTTTAAAATGTTTCAAAATAAATGAGCACGTTTAAACTGTGTGAATGATTAATCGCGGTGACTATACGTCTGGCAGCCGTAAAAATAGCCTGTAAACTATTGTTCCGGCAGTTAACGAAAACGAAAAATTCAATCACACTCGCCAAACGGCGAGTACCAAACTTGCCGACTGGCGAACCGTGATTCCTTATTTCCTATGGTTGAGGTCGTCAGTTGTCCGGTTGCCGTCTGTCTCTGTGCCGTACCGCCGCAGAGACACGGCCTTAGCTGGTATCTACGAGCACTGTTGGGTGATAGTTATACGTAGCGGCTAAAGCCGTCCAAGTCGGCGGTCGGATAAATATTCTAGTCGGCCCGGGTAGGACCGGATATTTATCTGATTGTCGACAATCGGATAAATGTCCTGTGCCATAATTAATAGCAAACGTCAAAGTTATTATCACAGTATATTGAATTTTTCGTTTTCGTATCGCAATTTATGCGGCATTACCGTATTGACGTAGTTGAGCAGAGGTGTCACTTTTCGGCCCACCGGGCAGGACTGTGTTCTCCGAGTTATTCGTTATTCATTTCTTACTAGTCTTGTTGTTCATGTTCATCTTGCACAAATAAAATGATGATGACAGAGGTAACATCGGAGAAAGCAGTTTGTGGGGGCGCTGCCTCAAATGATTTTCAACTGTGGTTAAGGAATCGCCCATACCTATACGATGATGCTGACGCATGGAATATTGTCCACGTTGCCAATTGTGCATGCTAGAGGAAGAATAGGCTTGACTTTTGTGCTTTTAAGGTACAATGACCTTGTGTGGAAAATGCATCGAATAACGGTTACTGGAGGACTAGAAAATTGCATTGGCACCTAAGATCTACTCTTCTTCGTAGTCACGCAACTTAGCCCACATGCAGTTCGTGACAGCGTACGTGACATTTGCTCCCCGCGCTTCCTTTGCTTGCATCCGAATTGCAGCACATAAAGCGAGCACCTTGCTGACAAGTAAGCAAGCCAATCGTATTCACAGCATGCACACACCACACGCAGAGGACTTGATTGCAGTCATGCATTTGATTGCAGATGGTAAGAACAAATGCGATTTTTTTCTCTTTTTCGGACGAAATTGTTTTCCGTAACTGAAAGTAATTTTAGTATCGTCATTTGCATACACCTTTAATCCAAGCAAGTCGCGAAAATAAGAAAAGAAAATGTTCAAACAGTGCCAATATGCTAGGCCCTAACACTTTTACGGCATATGCCACGAAATAGCTGTCGACGGGGTAAGTGATAGTTTTACGACTGTTTTTGGTTTCCTGAATATTATTAGTATCATTAAACAAAATTTCTCTTGCAGTGCAAGCGATTCCGTCTACTCCTAGCGTGGTCTGTCAGTCTCTCGTCTGTTACAATAATTCGACGTTCATGTCCTTGCTTATACCGTTAGCGGATTTGGATGCCACTTGGCAGGTACATTTGTGGGATCCAAGGACACATTTTGTTAAATGGGATCAAGGGAGTCTCTGACCTCAATAGAAAAAAGAGAGATTTAGAGAATCGAACACCGAGCCAACAATTACTCCTTTGCTGTCACCTGTCGAATACAACGGAGGGGCTGGGGACAACAATTCCGCCGTTTGCCAAATGACTTAAATCATTGTCGTTATTGACGGTGTGCAAGTATACTCGTTGGTATTCAGCTCATACGCAGAGAGCTGACTGATGACATTAGATGCTGCAGAGGCTGAGACGGACGCATGGTAGAGCATTGCACAGTGAGACGCCCCCTGTAGAATAAATGCCGAATAATCAGCAGCCAGGAAGATCAACAGTCGTGCATACCAATCAGACCACACAGCTTGGGTACGAATCCAGGGGACTTAAAAACGCGTACTGAGCGACATATCTAAACTAAACTAACGTGGTTTAGTTTTTGACAAACTGACCAATGGGCAAGCAGTAATGCATTACAGTAGGCACCGTCTAATGGCATCGGTGGCATACGTGACTTTGCTCACGTACGCGTCAGCCAATGACCAATAGGCTCGCCATGTTTGCCTATTTGTCATTTCGTCAAAAACTAACCCGTGTCAGTTCAGTTCAGTTTGACTCAGTTATAATGTTGCTCCCGCAGTACGTGCCTTTACATACGTGTTTCGCTTAAGTAGCTTGATTAGTTCCTATTTCTTTAAACTATTAAACTGACAATATCCTGAACACAGCGCGAAGTAATAATTGATGAATATTGTAGGACTATATTTTTAATAAACTTCCCAATATAGGTCGGGATTCAGGAACCACGGATTTTGAACGAAAAACAGGAAAAAAAACCTCAGCAAACTCTTAGATCGGGTTACTGGAAAAAATCGCTCACAACGGGAATTTATTCTTCACTTTTTTAAAAATCCAAATGCTTGGTCATTTTGGGCTACTTTCCAACTCTCCGCCTTTCCGCAGAATTTCTTCAAAAGCCGTTCTTGAATACTCGCTAGATATCTTCCAAGATACCTCGCAGCGTGTGAGTGTCTCCCACTCTGTCTCCCAAGGCAGGAATCCCGAAAGACGATGCTCAAAACAATAACGAATCAAAACAAAACAAAATATCTAGCCACTTCTTCTTTGGACTATGCAGTGGCCACTTTATTTAACCCCCACAACATTCTACCAAAATTGGTTTATAATTCCACAATCCTGCAGAAATTATTATTTTCAATATACAATAGACAGCATTATCACATTGACGTCTGTCTGGAGGATAACAGGGAAGATTATTAGAACTACCATTATGTTAATTACATATGCTTTAGAATGATTACCAACTAAAGTCAGCTTGTAAGGACGCCATACGCATAGCCCCATCTAACGTTACCCAAATGATTTTTGCTGTTCTAGAGGACTGATATCATCACATCGTCCTTACACACAGTTCTAAACTGGTAAGTTTTTTTTACATATATAGTAAAGTAGGGGTTACTTATAGTCGAAGTAGAAATAGGAGTAGCATAATTGTGGTAATAGTTGTAGTGTTTATTCTACTGCCAGATTTTATTCAGCTCCAAATTACTTCCAAGGGCAATAAAACTGCAAATATTTATGTAAAAAACTGTTTAGTTTATATACAGTGTAAGAGTGACATCGTGGTTGTAGCACAAATCACAATTTAATAATTCAAACATCACCATTACACAATGTCAGAAGAACTTTGCTGACTGTGTAATGGTAAAGTTTGAATTATTAAATTGTGATTTGTGCTGTTTTATATCTACAACCACGATGCCACCCTTACACTGTATATAAACTGAACAGTTTTTTTTACATAAATAACAATAAAAGTGTGCGTGCTGCTGCACTTATCCGGACATCGTCGTACGCCATGCACGGTGACCAGTAATCCCATGACAGTGTTTGCATGACATCGTATACCAAGAAGTGCTGGAAATGGAAATGGAAAAGGGAAAATACGCAAATGCCTACAATGCTCAGGCCAATTTTAAACATTCTTTATGCACTTGCAAATTCGTCCATGACATTTGCTATAAATTATTATTGTGAAGCTCCCTTAATGTTTGGCGCGAAGATAGCAAATTAAAGAACTTGACATCTAGTTTTTTTTGTTAGCCCACGGTGTAGAAAAAATTTCCCGTTGCATGACGACTAGAACAAAAAATAGAGCCAATGTCCAGTGCAAGAGTAAGCTAGGCCTATATTAATTATCTGCGAAATGTGGCATCCGTGTGATGCAGAAAAAATTCACCCCTGCACGCGACAACATGATATGCAGGCGTCCGTCTAGTCACCGAGCATCGCTGGCATTGGCAGTAAATTAAGCCCTATAGGTTCCCACACAATGTGTAATCATACGAGATATACATGCGTAAATTTCTTGATGTTTAACTTCAAAATTGCTTTGACAACACGCTTTTTTAGCTTTGTGCCAAATATTAAGTCAGTTTCGCAATAATTTAGCAAATTTCATAAAATAATGTTTTAGTGTAAAAAAAACCTTTAAAAATTGGTCAGTATTTTGGCGAAGATACGAATAAGAGTTTGTTGTCGTAAATTGTCTAAGGTTTCTTGACGTTTTATCTCAAACTTGATTTGCCATCAATCTCTTTTACTATCTTTGAGCCAAATATTTAAAAATGTCACAATAATAACGAAAATTCCATAAAAATGTGCCAGTGCAGAAAAAAACCTCGAAAATTGGTCAGTACGTTTTTTTCGGGAAAATGCGAATAAAAATTTGATCGTAAATTTTCTCAGGTTCCTTGAGGTTTCGTCTCGATGATGCAGTAAAATTTCACCCAGGAAGCCGCGAGGGTGATAATCGCACGCGTTGATTCCGGACGGCTTATGAAAGATTTAGACTCGCAGTAAAAAGTGTCGTCGGCGAGCTGCACAGTACGCAATAATATCCTCGCATTGCGCATATTATCGCACTTTCCTAGTACCTCCGTCCGTCCGTCTGTCACCAGTCGTGTGACGATGACGTCAGAATACCAGATAGCCAGGCACGACGGTAGAGGTCTACATTAGCGACATACGGAATCAGTGAAATACTGATGCGCTGAATCCTACCACTATCTCTCACCACAGTGTCTGAAGTGTTATTATAACCGACAATATAATTTCACTTTAGCCAAGCAAGCGTAATGGTTGAAACACGTTTCGCGTCTGTTTATCGCATGCACGTCACGTCCCAGGCAGAACAAGCCGTCGATCACAGTCAAGAAATGAGCACGTTTCAACACGGGTCAGACTCTAGAATGCATTTTGCCTCGTTACGTTCTGCCACTGTTTTAAAACATAATTATACTTATCACGCAGTCGTCGTATAGAAAGCCGCATTACGAGTTTCGCCCGTCCGTTTACCTGTATGTCTTATTATACAGGCTATATTTCGAAAACGAAAAAGCGTTAAAAACCAAAAACTGATCTAAACGTTCCAGGAAGTAAATGTAGATAATTTTCACTTTACAAGGTCAAAGTTGGCGGTTGCGGTGTCACCGCACGCCAAAACCTCTTAAAATGACGCCTAATGCACTCTACATACGGCGGGAAATCACGAGCTGGCTCAGGCGCGACAGCAGTGGCGTAGCTAAGTTTTTTTGGCGGGGAGGCCTTGTGGAAAGCATCATTGGTGAGCCCCCAACTAACACAAAAAAACTAGAAATTTGGAGCAAAGCTCAACGTGAGTCTGCCCGGCGCCGTAAGTTCGATTGAGGGGAAAATTTAGGAGCTTGAAATTCCCCTCGTAGCAAACCCACGTGGCCCGAACTCAAATGCAGTAGCATACGCAGAACGTGAAGTGCTGACATTGCGTGGTCAACATCTACACCCCAACCGTCGTTGTTAGTGGACCAAAGATCATCAATTTTTTTGTCCGACGCGGGAGGGATCGTAATTGACAATGCCGTTTACCGGTTGTTGATATCTCCATTAGTTCCAGAGATATTCCCGGCCATAATCGAAAATTGTCCGAAATCGCGTTAAATTTGGATGTTTTTGCCCTCTCAAATTGTTGGAGTGTTTGTCCCCCTAGATCCGTAAGCGACTCACTAGCCATTTATTTGCTCGCTCGTACAGGTAAATCTAGCTCGAGCAAATAGCGAGAGAAGCGAGAAATTGCAAAGTTCCATCAGAAAATTCCAAGTTGTTAGTTAAAGTTCTGCAAAAAGGATAAAGTATTACTTTTTGTCGCACCTTGCATAAATTGAGTAGTTCTTTCATAATTTCCTAAATAATGCAGGAGAGATGTGACCTCCATTAAATCACGTGAAAGTCGATTCCGTAGATGGCGTTCTGTCAGTCCCGCCTGGCGGCACGTCACGTGGTAAAGTTTCAGTGTTGCGCTTTATACTGCCAAACTTGTAGGCGCGAATACGCTAACTACTGAGCCCAATTTTTGACCTCTCTTCGTAAAGAAGGTTGGGGGACCCCATTTCCGGTGGGGTGCGCGCTAGCATGACTTGGTCATTCAGTCTATAGCGCGTGTAAAAATTTCAGAGCGCAGTAGGAGCCGAAATATGGTTTTCCGAAAAAGTCGATTTTGGTGTGTCCCAAGTTCCCAACTCACATCCCAAAGTTTGTTGTTAGTGGGCAAAAGTTCGCCAGACATTTTTTACTAAACTCGGAAGAAAACTTAGTTTTTTGATTTTTGATATCTTTGTTTATTCCGAAGATATTTGCGGTCAATTTTGAAGATGTCCGAAATCGCGCCAAATTTTGCACGTTTTTGGCCCCTTTGGGGGGGTTCTAAATTTTTAGACATGCATTATAAAGCCCAATCAAATTACGATCGTGTGGCAAAATTTCACGGCGATCGGTTGATGGAGCTCAGAGATGTCACTTTGAACAAAAAAAACGTTTGCGGTAAAACATAAGCTCGCCGGGTTCCGGGCGGGCAAATTAGGCGTATGACAAAATAAACATACGCCGCGCTACAGAGTACAAAAACACGTCAGATTTGATGTGTGTATTTTATTATTTCATGATTTTTAGGAATTTCATGTATTTACAGAGACGTAAAAATTAAGGCCTAAACGGTGGGAACCCCCGAATGTCGGGGGTCCTTGTGCACTGCACAACCTGCACAACCTATTGCTACGCCACTGCACGACGGACGGCTCCGGCAAGGACTGCAAAATATGCATCGTTAGGACTGGGTATGACAGCATATTTTCTTGTTTTTGCAATTTTGACAGTCAGGACGAATTTGCAGAAAAAACCTTCTATAAGACTTTTAAGGGCATTTTAAAGTAAAGCCTGGGAACTTGACTTTTTAACACAATTTGAACATGCTGAATTCAATTATCCTGCTTATCAGGTCAGGTTTTTATTCTTTACTAATATCCGCTATATTTCGATTGTCTATTCCAAGCATTTTAGTGGGTAAGCACCGATAGCTTACAGTAGAGTTCCATTAGCCAGCATTTTATGAAGCTGTCATGTCTTGGCCATTCATTTCTCATCAGCGGACACGTGTTAGTTTCTCCGCCCACGGTTGTATACGGTCAAATTCATACTCAGTCAATCAATTAATGTTTACATCGCCCAAGACATTATGCGCACGTGCGCATGCAAAAAGGCCAGCGGTTGCAATAAACGTCTATAGATGTCTGTACTCGTTGTTTAAATACAAGCACGCTTTAATGTTATTTTGCATTTTACTAACGTTTAATGCATCTCTTGCAACGACAGTAAGTCATCATTATATTTGCCTTTACAACTGCCGTAAAAATCTAACAGAAAACTTGTACGTGGATAAAAACTGTCTGGTGTAACGATTAGGCCTATTATATCATAGGCTATAGCACAGTGTTCTATCGTCATCATCATCATCATCATCATCAGCAGCAGCAGCAGCACAGTCGCACACCTGGTGCAATTCAGTCTCTGTTGACTATAAGGTCTAAAGACCATTAGTTTTAGACCTGCATTATAGACTGAACACATGATACGCATGATACAACTTAATGAGTCGTTTAATTATAATGAACACCAGAACACGTGTATTCAGACTCCTTCGACGACGGGAATTGAATAATCGACTTGCGCAGTAAAGTAGGGAAAAATACACGGAAATAAAATGGCTAAAAATAGAAAAAAAACAACGAAAATCACTATTTTACCGTTATAAAGTGCATAATTATTTAATTAAATTTAACGCAATACATTTTAGTGCGATTAAGTCGTACCGCAATGTAAAACGACGCCGACAACAACAGCCAAAGTTTGTTCAAATAGGCCTACTGTTAAGTACTATCCATTTAGCTACAGCTGCTAAAAATTTCGTGCAAATGTTTTCCTATTTGACCGAGTTACGAAAGAAAGAAAAAAGGGTGTCTTTTATCAGAACAGCGTGTATCATAGTCCCCGTAATATTTATGCGAACAAACACTTGCAAACACCTGGTGTAATCCAGCCTGCACGTTAATTTAACGTCTCCAAAGTCTAGACTAGCCTATAGACCACTAGTCTTAGAAAGTTTACGGACAGTCTGCTGGTAATAAAACAACTTAATGAGACGTCGGCACTAAGCAGTAATAAAGCTAGATGAGCACGCCAAGCGTCGATCGCATTAGTCCACCTGCACTTGACGAGATCTGACTTGAATCGGCTTTTTGCGCAATTAAACTATTTTATTTAATATTTAAAATAAGAAAAAAAAACTATGAAACGATCAGCGACGTCGCGACTTGGCAGAAAGTTGCAATTTTAACCGACACTGCAATTTTGCGGCAAAAAACATTATGGGTGCGCTTAATTTCAATTTTGTCCATAAATTTTCAGAAAATGGAGTTTTAAAGCGGACATTTTGCATTTTAGACGAAAGTTGTCATACAAGATTTTCGACAATAGCTGAGTTTTGGCTTAGACCCCCAGTAAGGCGGACGCATACGTATCTAATGTAAACGCGGAAGAAACGACAGTGTGTTTACGACTGCAGCAGTGATACATTATGCATCATGACGACCGCAGTGCCGCCATATTCTATCTAAAACGACTTCCTGCAGCGATCTATGAAAATCATATACAAGGTGCGGCCAAAAAAGTGGATCCCTAAAATTTTTCGCTGTTTTCTCAGCAATCGTTTCGAATTTTAATTTGAAATTTTACAGATTTATTCATTAAAACCTTCTACATTTAACTGCCAAGTAAACTTTGATTCTGTTGAAAAACGACAAAGTTACAAACTTTTTAACATGACCGCCTACCGATTTTTCAGCATGCAAAAATGTTCCGGCTACAACACCAATTTAATAACATCGTTAAAACAACAGTACAACACAGTTAAATAATGATCAGATGCCAGAATTCCATTGTCACTGCGAATGTTCGAAGTGTTCACCACCAGCTCCAAGCAACAACACCAGCCTCCAGTCGCCTTATTTGAGAAATCTTTTACAGCCTTGTCGATCGGTTCCTATGGCAGGTTATCCAAGATAACCTGAAGCGCTTGTTTGAGTTTGGCGCTTGTTTTCAGCTTTGTTTAAAGTTTGCACTAAGCCTCCAACATTGCACCCCATACGTGATAGTCCATTGGGTTTATATTCGACGAATTTGGAGGCCATCAGTCTTTTGTGATGAAATCTGGACAGCTGGCTCACAGCCAGTTCTGTGCGCTGCGCGGCGTTGCGCGCTGTGTGTGCTGACGCGCCGTCTTGCTGGGAGATAAATCCGGTGGGCAGCCGGCGATTGCTTTAAAGGAAGGATAATTTAATGATAATTTATAAACAATATAAATTGCTATTTATCAAAACGTTACTGTGATGTTATCGGCAGTAACGTGTAACCAGTTTTTAAAAATTAAATAGGCATTTTTAGCATAAACATTTTTGAATGCCGAAAAATCGGTAGGCGGTCATGTTAAAAAGTCTATAACTTTGTTGTTTTTCAACAGAATCACATTTTACTTGGCAGTTAGATGTAGAAGGTTTCAGTAAATGAAGTTGAAAAATTTCATATTAAAATCCCAAACGGTTGCTGAGAAAACGGCAAAAAATTTAGGGGTCCACTTTTTTTCTGCCGCACCCTGTATATACACTGTGTCTCAAAAAACAGGACCCCTATTACGTTTTGAAATAACTCCAACAAACTGTGCCTAATAATAATAATAATGATTAGCTGAGAAAAACGGCCCCGACCTCAACCCTGTTGACTACTGCATTTGGGGCCGTGTACAGCAGTGTGTGTGTACCAGAAGCCGGTGAAAGATGTGGATAAACTGAAGCAGCGCTTGGTGGAGGTCTGGTCTGGCCTACGGCAGACCGTTGTCGATGACGCAATCGACGAATGGAGAAGACGTCTCTGGGCCTGTGTTCGAGTAAA
>Ga0209367_1004182_pt1 | contig 19879 bp, 13 predicted proteins | sample WorMetLIZISLAND2_FD_187412 | JGI IMG/M metagenome (GOLD analysis project Ga0209367, IMG submission 187412) | Marine gutless worms symbiont microbial communities from Max Planck institute for Marine Microbiology, Germany - Olavius geniculatus... ...
CTTAGCAGACTATGTGCCATGTCATTCACTGTGACAGTCCTGAAATCAATGCCAGTTAAAGTAGTAGCCTAATTGCAAGTTTAAACTTACACAGGGGCCCCGCGGGAATGTTTCTCCGGGCCCCGCTGTGGCTCTCGAGAAATATGGAAGAAAAAAAAGAAAAAGGAAAAAAGAAAAAGGAGACAGGAGGATAGGAAAAAGGAAAGAAGAAATAAACAAAAAGTTAGGAGGAAAGGAGAGGAAAATAAAACGAAAAGGGGGAGGAAAAGAAAGAAAAAAGGAAAAAAGAGAATAATACGGAAGAACCGCTAGATTTACTTCACCGGGAAAAAATTATTAGCAACGCCACTGCTGAAAAATCCATGCTCTAATACACAAAATAGATTCATCTTCTGGGAGACTACATCCAGAGACCCCTTACAGGGGCTTTGCCCTGAACCCCAGTGGGAACTTCCGTCCGTCAGACCCATAATACTTCACGCCACCCCTAACTTGAAATCCTGAATACGCCCCTGCCTTTATAACTGGTGGGCAAAGGGCTCGCTGGCCCTCCTAAGAACACAACCTCCACTCTCGACCTTGTGCCTCGATTTTCGGTTTTCCGGATCTTCTCCTTCTGATGTTTTGTTCTTATAGGGAGAACCCTGAAAAGGCTGAAAGTCTCTACTCAAAATGGTCGTTTACACTGCCGTTTCGGCATTGTAGTCGAGAAATACATTACGTGCTAGTTCTGCCGACGCAGCGTATGCACCAGAAAACGTAAAAACGCTATTTGATACATGAATTTAAAAAAATGGGAAGACCGCTCCCCTCTGAGGAGAAAACACCTCTCCCCACAGCCCACTCCTTCGGCGCCTATGGCGCCTTCACATTCTCGCTCCTTTGGCGCTCGACCTAGCTAGCTCGTCTACATCGCTTTTTATTTTTGTCTGGCGTCGGAAATAACAAAAGGTAGCCAGGGCCCCATAATTATGTCTAGCCTTGCCCCCCCCCAAAAAAAATAGGCACGCGTAGCCTGAATCCGGCTGTGTAGCCCGCAAAATGATTACGGCATCGCGCGATTTCTTGCGACAGCACGACTTTCTTGTGCTACTATTTTCTGCATCACTCGAGTACGTTATATAGCACGTCTATCTCGAATATTTTATTATGAGCCTATTTATGTCATACGTTTCGAATCAATATTCGTCTCACACAATGCTGCTTGCTCATTTCATTTGGTGGCAACTAGCGACGTTTCTGGCAGCATAGCTGATAGTGGTGTCATCTGTCGAATAACAATGAAATGAAACCAAGTTTTATAATCGTTGTGCATTTCAACAATCCAGACAGACTTCAGAAGATGCCACATTTCCAAAATAATGATCCCGAGCATCTCAGCTCACAAACAGAATTTGGTAGTATAGGCCTACCTATAGGTCTTATGCATCCGTTAAATATAGCTTATAGCCGTAACCCAGTCCAATAAATCCCGATCCTTTTTTCCCTCTAACCAGCAAGACCACGTAGGCCCTACGAGCTGCAGGGAGGTTGAGAAATTTAATTGAACATAACACTTTCACAAGAGCTATATTGTAGGCCTTGAACTCATTTTGTACGACATAATTCTCGACTGGTGTGTCTTTGAAATCTTGCATGCCAAACATTATTAAAATCGGCCAATGTTTCACGGAGTTATTCAAAAAATAAGTGATCACAAATATAACTTAGGCCTATACACTGTGGGCCATAAAAAGTGGCACTTTACTTTTGTCCATATCTTCGCTAATTATTGACCGATTTTCAAAATTCTTTCACTAGCACACTTTGCGGACAATTTGCAATAATGTGATTATTATATATTGCACCACATCGTAAATGCATTTTTACACTACCTTGTGAAATAGGCCTACATGCCTAAATGTAGGAAAACACTAACGATAATAACAAACATCTATAGGTTTCTGCATGTCGAGTCATTATAATTGTTTCAGTCAGCAGTGCATGCACACGTACGGGACATTAGTTTTGTTCACAGGTTTCAGGCAAGGTAGCCTGTATGACAGTAGCCACTCGTTTGCGGTGGTGACCCGGCAACGGTCGATCACAAGGTCGAAAGTGCAAGTTTTCTGTTGAATAAACCTATGCAAAATTCTGGAAATCGCCAACAGCATGTTGCTAGGCTTAAGCTGTAGGCTAGCGGACGTGGCGACTTTAAATATTATTGCTTTGGTGTTTGCAAAATAGCCTATCCACGCAGTATATTCATGCAGCATTCTTTGCTGTGCAGTTTAAAGGTTTTAAACAACAACATTACAGTCAAATCTTGATTTTTCATTATTAAGCATATACTAGAGAAGTAATTTGAGCAAAGCTCATGAAAAGCACGACAACCATAACAGTTTTTGTTTGCAGGCTGTCTTGGTCTATCCACCAGCCATTTCGTTCATTTCGTTGCAATTTACACTTGAAGTGTGCACCGCAACCCAAAATCGCCAAAAAATCACCAAAGCCCTCTATTTTTTGGGGTTAAAGGTTATTCAAGGTTATTGATGTTAATACCACTATAAAGCTCGTCACCACCAGGGCTCGTTATGATAAGCAGCATGTCTGTGCCTATCTGCAATTGTTTTCACGCTAGACGAACCACCGTTGACGAGCTACCGTTAAGTATCGGAAAAATAACCGCTTTTGCGTGAGAGGTACCCGTCTTTGACGCCCTCGTGCACAGGCCTCCTTGAACCTAAGGGCCGGGACTTTCACTGCTAAAATTTACGCTTGATGTTTAAAAATTTTACTTTTAAAACGTGCGTCGCAGCCCGAGGTCGCGAAAGAATCACTAAAACCCTTTATTTTGAGGGTTCATGGTCGTTTAAGGTCATCAATGTCGATACTCTTAAATTAAAAGCTCGTTATTAGTGCTTGTTATGATAAGCAGCATGTCTGTGCCTATCGGCAATTGTTTTCACACTAGACGAGCCAATATCGGAAAAAATTACCACTTTTTGAGGGGTACCCTTCTTCGATGCCCGCGTGCGCAGACCTCCTTAAACCTAGGGGTCGGGACTTAGATTGCTAAAATCTACTGCTAAAATTTTGGCGCAATTCACTCTTAAAATGTGTGTGTGTCGCAACCCGATATTGCGAAAAAATCACTAAAACCCCTTATTTTGAGAATTTAAGATCGTTCAAAGTCATCGACGTCGATACCTTTAAAAAGCTAGTCATTAGTGCACGTGTCTGTCTATCTGCAACCGTTTTCACGCTAGACGAGCCAATAGCAGTAAAATAAAAACTTTTCAGGAGGTAGGCCTACCTCTTTTACGCTCTCGTTTAAGGGAAACCTCTTCTACCAGCAACACGAAATTTTGTGACAACAAAAAACAGAGTCCTTGGGGCAGCCACAGTGAAGATTTGGTGATTCTATTTAGCACCGTTTTGATACAGTACAGCAGTGTGACGGACCGACGGACAGACAAACAGACGCCCAGGCCATAATATAAGACGCGCAAAGCATTCTGCTGTTGCGCGAAAAAATGATTAAGTTTGCAAAACAACAAGATCAACGAAAACGACCAAAACGAATTCTTTTACGCGATACAGCTATGCTGTGGGCGTTTTTGACACGGTTGTCGTCAGTCTGTCATTGTCATCGTCATCTGTAACAGATGTATTGTGGCTAAACGGTAAGTTTTAGGGGGTCGGCGATTGTACCGTCGGATAGGGCGCTAGTAAGCTGTCAATAGTAACCATGTTTCCATCTGCAGCAGTTTGGTCGCAATTTTTAATGGAAAGTTTTAAGCTATAACTGTCCGTATCTCGGAAACGGTGAAAGAGGGCTAAGGTTGCTATTAATCACTAATAAGAAAGATAAATATAAAAATAAGATAAAAAATCCTCGACCTTGAGTGACCTTGAAAGTTAGTACTGCAACAGGAACTGTATAGGCTGTAGCGCGTTTTTCTTAGCGACAGCAGGGCTTTCTTGTTTTCTGTCCTACTTGTAAGAAAAGTAAGTACAGATAAGAAGTAAGAAAGTACAGATTTTAAAGTTTTCGAATTGAACTTTATGCAATGTATTGTACTAAATTTTAAGAAATAGTTTTTTGCATTATTTCCACTGTAGGCCTACATGTATATGCCTAGAGAGTTCTTCAACAGTTTGTCAAATAGAATGCATTCTATCGTCATCGTCAACGTAGAGGCCTGCAATATTCGTTTGCGCATTCTCGTGGACTTTGAGTTGAGTCTGCTACTGAAAAAAACAAATAAATCAAAAATAAGTAAATCTGTTAATTTTTCTTATTTTTTTGCACGAAGACCTGTGTTTGAAGATTTAACGCTAGTATTACGCAACATAAAAATGATGAATGGCAATTACTGCCGTGCTTCAGAATAGCGTTAGAAGTCTATAGAGAGATGCGTAATGACCGGCTACGGTCTTTGGCTGTCATTCAGTCTGGTCGGGCGTGTACTGTCTCTGTCCGTGTGTAAAGACACGACAGTCTCCCGCCCATCGCATCTGTCCACCTGCAGCCGGTCCGTTGTTGAGTTGACTCTTGTGTCTTTATCTCCGCTCAACTCCTGCAGACTTGCTCCTAATGCGATCAAGCACGGCACAGCATGCGATGCACACAACGACAACGCGTGCAGCCAACCCTCAACGACTTAATAATAGATTGTCGGACATACAGGTCGTCATCTGCAGCCAGCCTCTCCCGCACCCAGCAGTTCGATCATCTGTCACTTCGTGTGTCCACGCTTCACGGCTCTTGGCTGCTGCGATCGGTTAGGCTACCATATTTTATTGCTGTAGCAGCTTACTTTTTACGCGCGAAAGCAGCAACACTGCTTTAGAGCGTCTTAGCCATCGCAATTCTGTCCGTCTGTCTGTCTGTCTGTCCGTCCGTTATACGGGTGGATCAGTCAAAAACGTTGCAAGCTAGGATCACCAACTTTACCGTCGGCTGCCCGGAAGACTCTAGTTTTAGGAACCGAAAGCTTTTCCATAAATACGAAGGGGGTCACCCCGAACGAGAGCGCTAAATGAGAGGGGGTGGAAAAAAATTTGCGATTTTTAGCCAATAAGTCGCTGTATCTCAATAACGGTGCGAGATAGGGCCTAGGTTATTAATCACTAATAGGAAGTCGTACATTGGCTCTCGATTGGCGCCGAATTGAATAACCTTGGATGACTTTGAACGCTAAAATAGGGGTTTTTATAATTTTTTTGGCGATTTCGGGCTGCGAGACACATTTCAAGAGCGAATTGCGCCGAAACCAATTATGATAGAGATGGAAAAGCTACGTATAAAATGTTTAGCATTGAACGTAGATTTTGACGGTCCAAGTCTCGATTTTCTAGGTTCAAGGAAGCCTGCGCACGAAGGCATCAAAGAGCGGTACCCCCATAAAAGTCGCGACGAAATGGCTGGAGATATCCTGACAGTTTGCGAACAGGAACTGCTATAGGCTTTCGCGCGTCTCGTGAGCATTAGCTCAAATTTCTTATTTGTTCAAGTTATAAACCGCACTGCTTAAACATACCTGTCATTTTTGACATGGTCTTTCACAGACGTGGTAAAGACTAATTGTTTCCAAGTTAGATCAGAAGAAGTTTTCCTGTGAAATCTGAGTTGAGAAGATTACCATAATAAATAAATAAAATAAATAAACTCACCAATCACCATACGCCAAAGCTTTAATATTGAGTTGTGTTACTTTTAATTTGTGACAGTAGTGAAAAGTTAAGCATCAGCAGCGGTTACTGCACATAGCCATATAACAATTACTTTAGCTTTTAGGTATATTGTATTTTTATGAACTTAAATTAGCCTTTTGATACCATTGCATTTCATTGACAGCTTTTCGCAAAGAAATGACATTTGCAGCATAACGTTGATGAAAAAGACTAAATGTTGAAAGTCAAAGGAACATGGTCCTGCGTTTTTTAATTTTTAATTTTAATTTTTTTAATTTGTACAAACTTTGACATTTTTTGCATTCGCGAACGTGGACGCAATTGCTCAAACTTTCATTAGGCCTACACGTATATAGCAAATATTGAATTACGAATGCGAGTAAAGTAATCCGTTTGGCTGGCGTCGTTCTCAAACAAACAGCAAGACTCGTCACTAATTTGACTCGTGCAATTCGTTGGGCGTAGCATCGCCCGTTCATTTGTCTCTTCTTATCGCACGGCAATAAGCATTATCTGGTCTTGCCGGGCAATTTGCATTTCGTGACCCGTCGATACGCTGACTGCCTTCGTGTCGCTAGTCGCTAGGCGTCGCTTCCATCGCTTCGTCGTCGTCGTTGTCGTCGTCGAAATCCAAGCTGCGGCCGCTGGTTCAATCACAATGGCTCGCAATGATTCTTCATAATTGCATCCCTGACCGACCGGGCGGCCAGGCGGGCGCGGTCCATCGTATCCGTCGGTTGGTCGGTCTTGTCGCGGCCCGCCCCAGCAAGATCTGATGACGTCGAGCGGCCGGGACGCACCGACCGAGCGTCGCAGATTTAGCCGCGGCGGGCGACCGGTCAAGATCTCTCGGTGCGATGCACGATGTCCAGTCGTTACGTGATCGCGGCGTAATGCCGCCCGGGCGGTATCGTGTCATGAGCAGGGCCTCGGACCCCGTGCCGAAAGAAATGAGCGAGATTTGCTTCCCGGCGGCAAATCCCTCTCGCATCGCTTAATCGACGTACGTTCGTCCGTAGCAATAGGCAGCAGCAGCACTACAGGCGCCAGACAGATGTCGCTATATCTACACCGTATAGGCCGCACGTCTCGCTGATAAATAGGCCTATACCTACTCCAGTAGCTAGTAGAATCACAGTGAAGCTGCCGCAACCCGCTGACTGACCACCACTGTCCCGTCTCTTTCCTTTTTCTTTACCAGCAGTTCACTTACGTCATCAGAACAAAGTATATCAGTTTTCTCGGCAGAAGATGGACACGTAATCAATGAACAAATATTTTCCTGGGCCTATACCACTAGTTGCAATTTTTGGCCGACCGTTATAGGTCTAGCCTTAGGTACGATACAGGTCTATCGTCTGTCTGTTTGTCTGTAAACGCATGTATTGTGGTTAAACCGTACGTCGTAGAGAGTCAGCGATTATCGTTGGATAGGGCGATATCGACTATATCTATGGCTGCCAATTGTAACCATGTCTCTATCTGCAGCAGTTTGGCCGCAATATTAAATGCAAAGTTGCTGTCTGTAGTCATCGCCCATGTGCGCCGAATTACCGTGTCGTATCATAGCATTGATTGTAGCGTTTGATATATCAGCGTCGCCGTCACGATAGCGTGTAGGCCTATGGGACTGCAGTCACTCTGGGAAATCTTTTTTTTTCAGCTGTTGGCTGCAACACAATAAAATGTTTCATTCTATAATATGGTATAAATTTTCGATGCGCTTGATCACTAAAATCTGCGAAACTGTGTCATTGTCCAAATCCGTATACCCGGTACATTAGATAAAAGAAGAGTGCCAGTAGATCTCATTGAGATTTATAAAATAGTTCGTGGTTTCGGTAACATAGACTGTAGTATTTTTCCACTTAGGCATGGTCTGCAATAACAAAGAAAAATAATTCTTAGTTACATAAAAAACATTAGGTTAAACTGCCGTAAATATAGTCTTTTTGAGTCAAAGGGTTCTGAATGCATAGAATAGACTACCAGGAAATGTCGTTGGTGCGTGTCTGCATTAAGAATGGGTTCGACGGCTCGACAAATAGATGTTGAGACCTGGACATGGCAGTGTTTTTTAGTCCACTGATTGTAACTGTAACTGTAACTGTTCATTGCAGTAGCACTTGGCCTAATTGTCGTTGCCGTGTAAAGAGTTAACCTGTAACTTGGCTGCGCGGTAGAGGCCTAGAGGCCTATCTGATGCGTTGAAGCGATGATGCGTGACGTCATGCTGCTGCTGCTGCTGCCGCTGCCGTTGCTACTGGCAACGCGCCGATGCGTATTGAGTGAGTAATCAGACAAGATGCTACCAGACAAAACTGCATGGTGAACAGTGATGGATATTCTGTTACGTTACTGTATATGCCTAGTTAACTGATCAGATTTGACTGTCATAAGTTTTAGCCTATATGAGATAGCTACTGTAATCGCTGACAATATCGCCGAAAATATTATACACAGTGTCTCAATAAACGTGTGCCACTTTTATTTTTTGAATAACTCCGCAAACAAAGTGAAATATTTTAATACTAATTTTAATAATTTTTGCCAAGCAAACATCAAGAAAAAAACTTGACTATAATTTTGCCCACTTCGTCATAATACTGTTGCTACACTAACTTGCGAAATGCAGAAGTCGTAGTTTGGTTTGGTCGTTAACAACAGTGAATTCATACTGGTATAGCGCAAACGTTTGCCACTTCTGAGCTAGTTTCATGCCCTGCAATTTCATATCCTGCATTTTCATGCCATGCAAATTTGACGGTCCGTCCTTTTCAGTCAACCCGCTTTGATCACCATGCAGCTAGTGTAGCCCACTGAAAACTTCATATAAGCCTACAGTATACAGGCCTACTGTCGTGCATGATACGGTGGTATTTTTATGGCATGTCTCTCGTGACATCTGCTATTAGGCATACTTTTGCAGCCATTTTTGCCGTTTAGTTGCCAGACAAACAACAACGTTGTATACGCTTATCTTCTCACTATACCGTAACGATCACGAAACCGTACACACATTCAGTACCGTACGTCAGTGCTGTTAGGCCTTGGCGTTAAAATTTTAACGTTTTGGTCACGGCCTTAACCATATAACACAGCGTTGAGTGACTGTTAATGCAATTATCATATTTTTTTACAGATGACCTTTTACAGACCACTTTACAACGTTTCACGTGACCTGTAGAAATGAAATATGATGACATACAGATTTAATTCCTATGTGGCATTTTTGGTTTAAAAATTACCCGCGACCACTCCAGCCAGCCTCGGGGCTAAAATCAAATTTTTGGTTTTTGCCTTTGGCATTCAAGCCTTTCAGCCTTGGCATAATCAGTCTGACAGCCCAAATGACAACATCACTGAGTGACTTACGTACAACGAACAGCCATACACAATACACATCGACGTACGCGATCGAGATTATCTACAGTACATTACACAACGTAGGCCTACAATAACAAATAATTATATCTGCACAAAATACATTGAACTATCGAGCTATCGGGCGGCCATTAGATTAGTCAGAAAAAGGCAAATAATTTTTGACTAAAAGTTGCCCATGCAGTGCGGCTGTCTGCAAGCCTAGCCCTCACCTTAAACATAGATTTTCTGAAGTCAAAATTGGCATGCTGGTTATTACTGTCTTGCGGAACGTTTATAGTATCCGTTTTTGTTTTTGAATTAAAAGCCCGTGCATAGGACATACGGACGGACGGACAAGACCCGTAATTTGGCCCATGAAGACGGCGGTACCATGAGATACTCCACTTTATAGCCCCAACAAACGTAAACACAAAACCGACTTATATGGCGTTGTTCATCCCGGAGGGGCTGCATGTGGTGGTGTATGGCCTAAGTCGTGTGTGGTCCTACGCTATAGAAAAAAGTACAGCAGCCCGATAGCCGGACATTGTGGCCACACTGTTATAGATACGCCGTGACACGAAGTACTGCTGATTAACTTGAGCTACTGCAGCAGACAGAATGAATGGCATGAGAATGCCGACAGGTCACAACGTGGAGCTGAAAGAAGTGACAGACTAGTTATAGGCCTAGTACATTCGACGAATAAATTGCACGCGCTTGACTAGCAGACAGATAACGACACTAACAACTGAGATACATTCCCGAAATAGATTCATCGATAGAGTTTTCACAAATCAGAGGCAGATCCAACATCACCTTACACATACAAAATGCAGGCTAACACATGTAGTGTTTACACAATCCAGCAAACGTCCTGCAAACTTCCAGCAGACGTCCAGAAAACGTCCAGCAATTCACGTGTATTTTGAATACATCTGCTAGAAGTCTGCTGGACGTTTGCTGGATCGTATTAACACCCTATAAGATAATCGGACTGGACGCAGCATTTGATGGCGTCTTCACTTTTCCATTTTCTGTCAAACGTAGGTGTAAATAACATAATCTGCAGACTCTATAGCAACGATAAACCATACAAATTCGAGATTGACAAACTAAAGCTAGAAACCTAGCGTTCTCTGTCCTGACACTGATCTGCCTCTGTAAATTATGCTAAACAATTATACAGACACCACACAACAGCTGACGTGTGTTCTTAATAATGATCAGTACCTACATGCCATAAACAGCAACAATGAGTTTCACCATCTCCGTATATAAAGTCGCAGCATTTTTACCAATTAGTTAGGCCTACAAGTTGCAATCACTGCAAAATCCATATACGTCATCTCTAAAATCGGCATGTACGACGATTCTTGGATATATGCACAAATGTTATCTATTAACAGACAGGTAGGCTATTCCGCAAATAAAGTCTAAAAATACAAAAAAACTGTTCTGGCAATTTCGCATAAAATAACTGATTGACTAGCAGACAGATAACGACACCAACAACTGAAACGTTTAGTGATCAGGTGTTAAGACGTTGATAACTTGATATAGTGGACTAGTTCGTAGAGTTTTTTTATAATATTACGTGTCCTTGTAGTCTATTTCGGGCTAAATGCCACGCTAATCTTTTCGTTCATAATAATAATAATAATAATAATAATAATAATGTTGAATTTCTTCTGTCGTTTATTATCGTAATCTAATTTACGCGCATGTGAAGTGAATTGTTTCAACTGCATTAACTGCGTGACACGGACGAATTCTGTCTGACTCGATTAGTTCATATCTGCAGAGACATAGCTTTCGATGATCGTTTGAGTACAGAACCGCACTAGGTATTGTGGACTCGTTTCGACAATCAGGCATAGCAGTGGGCTCGCTTTACATTCAGTTACAGACGTAAGTTTTTATAAATTTTTTCTTGCCGTAAATGTCGTAAATGTTGATTGCTATTTGCAGCAACGATAACCAAATACTATAGCGCGCAGTCGTGTTGTCGACATTTAAATACAAGTAATTTGAGCAAAGCTCACGTGACGTGCGATAGCAGCGGTTTTGCCACTTTGGCAATCAGTGTAGGCCTAGGGCCTACAGCAATAAGATATTAATGCATCTTGAAAGAGTACTCAAATATGAAGCCTCCGTAAGAAAAACTACTTGAATTTAAAAGATCGAAACTTAGATTCTTAAAAATGTACGTTCTATGCTAAAAATGTCATACGCAGGTTTTCCAGCTCCATCTTCAACCGTTTCGGCGCAATTTACTCTAAAAAATGTGTGTCGCAGCCAGAAATCGCTAAAAAATTCACTAAAACCTTTATTTTGGAAGTTCAAGGTCATTTTAGGTCATCGACATTAACACCAGTAAAAAGCTTGTCACTATTGCTTGTTACGATAAGCAGCATGTATGTACATATCTGCAATCGTTTTCACGCTGCACGAGATAATAGAGGTAAAATAACCACTTTTTAGGGGGTAGCTGTCTTTGACGCCCGCCTGCGCCGGCCTCCTTGAACCTAGGAGGTCGTAAGTTAGACTGCTAAAATCTACGTTTAATGCTGAAAATTTCATACGCAGGTTGTCTTGGTCTATTTCCAGCCATTTCGTCGCAATTCTGTGTTGAAATGTGCGCTGTATCCAAAAATTGTGAAAAATTTACTAAAAACCCCTTTTTGGGAGTTCAAAATCGTTCAAGGTCATCGATGTTGATAAATCTAAAAAGCCTGTCACCAGTGCTTGTTATGATAAGCAACATGTCTGTACCTATCTGCAACCGTTTTTACACTACATGAGCTAATAACCTCAAAATAACGTTTTTAGAGGAGGTACCCCTCTTTGATGCCTTCGTTTGACGGGAACCCCAGCACCCAGTGGCACGAAATTTTGTCACGAAAAACTAGAGACCTTGAGGCAGCCCATGGTGAAGTTTTCGTGATCCTAGCTTGCATCGTTTTGACACAATACAGCAGTGTGACGGACGGACGGACGGACAGACGGACAGACGGACAGACGGACAGACGCCCAGGCCATGGCTAAGACACGCGAAGCATTTCGCTATCGCGCGTAAAAAACTACCAAAGCTCGGGAATATGTTACGTGAACAGCCAGAAAGTTGTTTCAATTTAACGCAACGCATGCAACAAATAGACACTGCTTCTATCTTTGTGTCACGTCTCCTGCGTCGCTTGCGCACTTGCTTGCATTCACTGCGTTCGACACATGAGCAAAATACTGCTAGCAAGAGCCATGCGTTGCGTGCTTTGCGTTGATGGAAACCCGGCTTAATAACAACGAGTTCCGAGTTTCGTCGACAAAACAACGATGACCAGGCCCGTCGAGAGGGGAAGGGAGGGGGAGTTTTCCCCGGGCCCCGCGACGGTGCCCCGCCGTCGCTCAAAAAATATATAAAGTACACCAGAGTGCACCGTTTTAAAAGAGTAAATTCACTAATTTCAAAAAATTTCTCTACAGACGGGCTCCGCAAAAAAGTTACCCCCGGGCCCGCTGTGACTCTCGACGTTCCTGACGATGACGCCGCAGTGACGTCAGCAGTCGGCGAGCTGCTCCAGCCAGTTGGAGGATTTGAAATACTCTGGGACGACTTCGTCGAGACGGGCGATGACCTTGTAGATGGCTTTCTTCCACGACTGTTCTTGGTCCTTTTCCGCCGCTATCGACATGTAGAACTCCCTCAGTGCCGCCTGCACGACGAACCGGAAGCCTTCAGGTACCTACCGCCGAAACCATCGACAGAACGAACGAATTAACTTTACCAGCAAATGATTTCTACAGCGCCGAAGCATCTCGTTTTGTAAGTCGTTCAGCACTTTGCTTGATTATGTTAGCGAGTATACGGAATAGTCTCATCATTCGGTGTACTGGAAAAACATAGACCAAACATACGAGAAAAATATGTTATTAATAATACGCTTGTACGCCAAAAAGCCGAACAAAACTCGGACTGTGTGGTGCTGTGTTAATTAATCAGCAAATATTTACATCCTAGAAAAATGAAAAATGATCGAATCATCTTAATGCACACGGCACACATAAAACATCTTTCAGTGTACAGTAAAGAACGAAACATTGAAATACAAAATTTCTGCGTTTGTCTCTGGGTATAAATTTTTTTCAGCCCTCACGACACTCCGAAGTCGCTGAGTGCTTTATAGTTTATTGCTGTTTTCGTCTGGTATCGCATTACCAAATCCATACTTGCTACAGGTTGACCACTGGCTGCAGGCCGCAACGCCATAACGCACCGGTCGGTAACAGACAAAGAAGAGACGAACTCAAGCAGAAGGTTCGACCGGTGTCCTCACAGGTCGTCCTGTGGGCCGTGCGCGGTCATTCAAGCCACAAGTAAAGACAGCGGCACAGCACAACACGTGCGCGTAACAAAAGTTCATTAGAAACGCATTTAAAACGGCGCACGACGTTAATAGTCACCGCCACCGCAGCAGCAGCAGCAGCAGCGCCAGCGGCGACATCAGCAACAGATGAGCGACATCCGATGCGCAGACGTCCATTACACTTCACCCGCTGACAATAACTGACCGACGGCCACTTCGCCTGCTAACTGGTCCCTCAAGGCAGACGACGAGACGCATGCATAATACCTGTAACTGATCAGATCAAGTCTCGGGCGACCTGAGCTCGTAACGGTGAGACGTGAAGACCGATACTACTGCATGACCAACCGACAGACACTGCTGATCCATTGTCACCACGCGACATCGGCAAACTGAACAGCTGCTCTCTGCCCAACCCAACCATGTCTCCAGCCTATATGCGCTCTAAAAAATAAAAGTTGAAAACGCTCTTTATTGTGCAAGCTGTGGCGTAGTCGTGTCGCAAGCTTAGCTCATACTTGTATCAGAACAGCTGGACATCAGATAAAAGAACGATTGATGAGTTCTAAACTTGCGTATAGCACAGTCCAGCGTGACCGACACAAAAGCAGCGGACAAACAGCTTCATGCGTGCAAATAGCGACTCCCAATCATTCGCTGCAACTTTTCGTTGCTGTTACCTTGATTTGGACGAGCGTTATTTATCACTGCTGCGGTCACGCGTTGATATTATTGGCAGGTGCTCGTCGTCAGTGCGCATGCGTGCGTCCCGATGCTGTTTCCGGAAAAACACGTGCGCGCTGTCATTGTTTCCATCGCTGCTTTGTTTTTTGTCGTCGGCGATTGCAGACCGACGCATTTGCTTGAGACCAAGCGACCGTTTGACCGCGTGTCAACGAAGCACTTAGCGCAATTCGCGCACGCATGCAGAGCAAGTCGCCTGTATACGTGACGCAAGCGACTACTGGCCTACCTACCGCACGCAGGCTGCTTAGCAATCAACCCGTGCATTATCTACGGTAGCTGAATAGACGCTATTTTCTATAAGGCGACAATGACGTGTAAGTCTGGAAAACGCATAAATTATTATAGATTCAGCAGCAAACATGCACTTAAAATCGAGACAAAACGACACAAAATACAAAGCCGCCAGGTTGATAAGATTCTTGACAAAAAATAAAAAAATACCTAAAAATGCACTAACGCAGCAAAATCTAAACTACAGTATGTATTAAATGCAGTATATCGACCACAGTGCATCAATATCGTTGTAAAATTTTCGTTTTGAATGAGATGAAAGACAACTAGATACTAGATACTAGATTTCATACACCGAAATACTAAAACTATATAGGCTACATGTACTAATGTCAATAGTTTTGACCGACGACAAATTTTTAGGGGTAATGCACAATTTCTAAAAAACGACCCGTTGCTTCGTGTGAGGTCCATACGCACCTGCGATCACTGCGAGTATGGAAAAATGCGTATAAATGCTGTGATGTGTCGCGAGTTTAGATGCGAACCTCGATCTGGTTGTTGCGATTGTAATGAAGAACAAGAACGCGGTAGAGTTCGCAGTCGGTGGAAACCACCAAATCAGTCACGTTCTTCACGCCTTCTGCCAAAGCTTGTCTCGAGTATTTCTCCATTTGGATGTAGAAAAACTCCCTATACAACACGCAGCACACAAACATACGTGCAGTTTCTGTGTTGTAAAAACTTAACTGACCACATCATGCGTTATTCTCTTAAAACTTCGTGAACTGTCGTTTAGAAAATTTGTCATTAAACGTTAAGTCGTTTCCAAAGAATTACAGTTACAATTTAATTTTTAAGCAGAAATATTTTGCAGAAAGCAACTTCAAAATATCTCCGAAGAGAAATTCCCGGACCCCCATTTAGTGGGGCATCCGGTTGGCCGCCTTAGTCTTCAAGTTCACCCCCAACCATCGGAAATTCCCGGATCCGCTCTAGCACGCAACGCAAAAATAAATAAACATATTGACGCGACTAGAGAATGAAACGCAGTGGATGAAGTCGCCAAGGTGACGACGTGAAAGACTGCGTAGTATGACGCGTTAGCGAGTAATTAATATAGCGCGGAGCGGAAACACAATCAGCAGACGAATGTCGCAGTCATGTGGCTAAGTGCACGGAATTCTGTCGCCGAGATCGATCCGCGACCAATAAACAACGCAACGACGACAGACAGACAGACAGACGAGCAAACATTATTGACACTTCCGCCGAGTAACAACGGTACGTGCTATTAGTGCGCCATCTATCGCCCGGCGTCGACACTAAAAGTCTTCGTCGCGCAATCGAAGACCAGTCGGTCGCCGCGTTAAGCTCTGCATCTGCATAGAGAACTGCCATCTACTTGTTACCGTGACAGTTGACAGTCATATACAATGAGTCGTTTGAACGTGGTACCTGAAACCATCCGCTGACTAACCCTTCCGTGCACACTTTGTACTTCATGTCGAATGCAGCTTTCAACTGGAACTCTCATTGTCTTCTTCTCGGCTGTCTGTAGAAAGCGCAGTCTTTTACGAAATTTTTAGATCTGAATCTGAATCCTAATGACGGCCATCGAAATCTAAAAATGACTGCTCCCTATGGCTAAATACGTTTATAACTTTTTGGACAATCTTGCGAAGGTTAGGTTAAGAAAATGTAAAACATTATTTCTAAATAAAAAAAAACATAATTTCTAAAATTCTAAATTCATTACGCACTTTCTCCGACGTCATAAATTGGCAAAAAATAATTTTAAAAATTTTTCAGATATTTTTGGCGTACACGGTAAATAACACGCGTGCATTTGACACTGGCGGATGAAACTGACGCATTTGTTACGCAGTGGCTATAGCCTATTATGATCCTTCCTTTTGATCCTGCACGTTTTTTTCACATCACAAGCGCATTTAAGGGCATGTGTTACAATGCCCGCCATCTAGCTGCCTTCTAAAAGGCTAAGAGCTGACAGCAGTTGCTGAGCAATCAACTCGCGCATGCGCAGTCATTGTATTTGGACATCTTCAGCTTCCGGTATGCGCGACAGGTAATGTCGCCAACGTAATGAGATAAAAGCTCCTTGGTGGCGACGCCATGACGACAGGCCGACACGTGACGCGATAACCTGGTACTCGACCGAGGATCGATGTCTAATGTCGACGTCGGCGTCGGCGGCGGTTATTTACGGAGCGGATCGAGAGGCGAGACCTCGGCAATGTGTCGGCAGAGGAAACCACAACTCGGCGGCGACAATGCAATGCCACCGGCAATGGCTATTAGTGATCGGTGATCGTTGTCGCAGTCGGGTCAGTGCGACGAAACAAAGTCCGTTGATTACGCACACGTTCTCGTCTCGGTAGAGGCGCCGTTGTAAGACGTTGTGGTGGTGATCACGGTGGCGACACAGTGACATCACGGCGACTATCTGCATGACACTGCTAAGGGATAGCAATGTGTAGAACTGTTCCTCATCTAAATCTTTTGTTTGGGGTTCATGTGCGTTTTATCTGTCTGTCTCGGCGCCATGGGACACTGTTTCAAGATATGATGCATGTCGCGAGGTTAAAGGCTGTGTAGTACGATATACTTTTAGCTTTAGTTAGCACTCAGCTGAAGTATATTACATCCGCGGGCCATTTACGCGCATGAGTTCTTTTACGATAATGCGCTATATAAATTGACATTTGACATTAACAATGACGTTGACATTGACATTACTCGTGCAGGTCGGCTACTCTTGCTTCGGTTAAACCGGGTTCCAGCTTCTGCTGGATATGACTATTAGCCAGTGGCACCACTAGTTTCCGACGATCACGTCGACTCTGTAGTGAGGCCCTTGGCCTATAGGGAATTAAGGCACAAAGACCGCCAAAGTCGTCTCCAATGTAAGACAAATGAATGAACTGAGCACCGAGTCACAGCTAAACCGCGAACTATAGAAAATGGCATATTGTGGTCTTCCGTCTATGGTTACCAATAACCACAACGTCAGAATTGCGATTTTAGTTACTAGAATGTCTGCACTTCAAATCTAACAACCCAGTCAATTTTTACGAGTGCACGGCAGGTTACTTTTGGCAACGTCTCCAAATTTCCATAACTTTCGAGACGGCGTTAAAATTGTGTCTGCTGAAAATTTTTGCTCGATTTGCTAGACGTGTACCCGTATAGTGAACAGTGACTACATGATTGCGCAATGTGAACAGTTTCTTGCCATCTTCATACGGTGTCCATTTTGACATGCCACGCCGGGCAGGTGAAGTGAGCAGTAACTTCGAACACGCAGGCTCCAAAGCGTCATTCTCTTGACTCACACTCACCGTGTCGCAGATCTATCTCCTCTCTCCCTCTCTGAGTACATCTCGCCAGCACGGTGACAGAAAGCTACCGTGTCCGCGTGAGACAAAGCCTGCAGGCAGACGAAGAATCGATGATGTGGCAGTGATTCGGAGCAGCAGTAGCAGCAGCATCGCGGCGGTGGAGTTAATTGTTTTCTGCAACGGTGTCAGCTACTGTTATACCTCAGCTTTGTCGTCCGTCCATTAGTGCCAACAAAAAGCATCGTATTCGTCACGCGTGCCGCTTCGATCTTTGATTAGTAAAATGCGCCACCGCGCCGTCTGCTGCAGATAGAAACAGACACCGCAGCCGATGCTGATGGAGGTTAGCGTGGGTGATGGCGACGAGCTACAGAACTATACAGATGATCGATGTCAAGCGCATGAGAAGTTCGATCGCTGCTAACACAAACGCTGCAGATCACTCGCGCGACTCGTGTCGTGTCATGTGACATTGCTACTGACTGCCTCGGCTCCAATATCTCTCGGCATCACCTTACGTTCAACGATTTGTGCAGGCATCAGTCGCCGACAGTTGTAATACTGCAAATTAATTGCAGTGACTAATGAAAATCTGCATTCACAGTCTGGTTTTCAAACTATTTCTTATTATTTAGGTCACGCTAAACTTTTTATAATGACACTGATGATCGTTATCATCATAATGGCAGCCAGTGGTTAGTTTTCTGTATGATATTCACATTTCATTTTATTCAAAAAATTTAGTATAAAGTGTGTTAGAGAAAAATTGTTCAGAATCGGTCAATATTTGGCAAAACTCGGTTTCCTACTATCTGAGTCACGGTGCAAAACAAAGTAAAGTTATATACAAAAGGTACACGTCGGAAAGTCCGGTTTTCACGGTTACACTATATTGTTCAGGACTTTCGACGACACACGGCTTGGCAAAATGGAGTGAACATTCGTAATTTTTATGCACTCTTTTTATACTTCTGCAATTTTCAAATTAAAAAAGTTGGTCTACTGTTATTGTATTAATGACTTTTATTCAACTGACGCAAAACACAATAAAAATTACCGGCAAAATGAGTAATGTTGTATATCGTGGATTGCAATTTGCTCAATTGGCGTTTTTCGAGTTTTGTTTTAAAACCGCTCAACAGACAATTAAAGCATTTGAAAAGGCAAATGCTTTTCAGTGTCCAAACTAGAGTACTGGTAATCGGGATCCTCAGATTTCTGTTGCAAGGCATTAAAATCGTAGAACGTAACGCATGCACATGCAGTGGTCTATGACTGTGATTCAGCTTCTATGGCCTCAATGTCTGGCGACGCTATGGAGACATTGTCTTCAACGCCAGGTTGAAATGCCGGAATTTCTCAGTTATATTAGAACGCGCGGGCCAGCAGTCGAATGAGTCGTGCATCGGTGTAATAGCGCGATGCCGCGATGATATTGCAACAAGTTTGTTTATTGCCGGTGATGTGCGATGGACGCGACGATCACCGACTGCTATAGATGCGACGGCGTCGATCTTGGCTGCACGCAAAAGGTCTTTCCTTTCACTGCAGCCAGCACTTCGCGCCGTGTCTGTGAGAGATATTGTGACCAACGGATGACCCGACGCCGTCCGTCTTTCAGTGCCGCTGTCGTCGTCGGAAAACGAACAAACTCCCCCTCCCTTCGGATAAAATCTCACCCGGACAAAATCCCTTCAGGTAAAACAACCCCTATTCTCGGTAAGAAGAAACACAATTGTCAATAATTATTATGAAAGTATCTCAAGTTTTCAACCGCTTGCTTCAGGATTACGCCGTATCGACTTCACTAAAATATTTTTCGAGTTTGTAAGGCTGGGCAGATTTCACCCGGAGGAGATTTGTCGGAGACTTGTGGTCAGTGGCGTATTTAGGGGAGGGCCACGGTGCGATGCCCCCCCCTTTGGCCGGACCATGAAAATTTTTTTACAGGCGACTTTATATGAAAAAGGTGCGTTTTTTGCCATTTTCCAGCAAGAATTGCAAAATTCAACAATGTTTGATGGTCTTTTGCGTTTCCAAATTTCAGAAAAATGGGCGAATTTGCGGTTTTCATTAAACATCCAGAAGCAAAAAGTGTTTCAACTTCAGGGGGGCTTCGCCCCCCTGACC